>Ga0213832_1000055_pt1 | contig 251915 bp, 217 predicted proteins | sample SWATP13_FD_161660 | JGI IMG/M metagenome (GOLD analysis project Ga0213832, IMG submission 161660) | Coastal seawater microbial communities from Marineland, Florida, United States - SWA TP1 #3 | ecosystem: Environmental > Aquatic > Marine > Coastal | place: USA: Florida | collected 2016-08-06 | reverse complement strand
CGTTCGGCTAGCACTTCCCCTTGCCGGGTGTGCAGAGGACTTTCACCTCCAAGTCATCGACTCACCACCACAATGAATCGAACAGTGCTTTCGCACTACGCGCCATGCCCGGCGCACGACAAAAAAAAGCCCGGCTAAGCCGGGCTGTTTAACGTTTAAGTGGTTATGGGCGCAGAGCGCGCTCACCCCGGGCCAGGCCACACACACCGGTGCGTGATGACTCGATAATCTCTGTGCACTGCGCCATGGTTGTAGCGAAGGCATCCAGTTTATCGGTGGTACCGGTCACTTCCATGGTGTAGTTGTTCAGCGATACATCAAGAATATTCGCCCGGAAAATATCGGCGTTGCGCTTTACCTCTGCACGAATGGCTTCGTTACGGGTTGCTACTTTAATCAGCATCATTTCCCGTTCAATGTGCGCATTCTCCGACAGGTCGATCACCTTGAGTACGTCCACCAGCTTGTTCACCTGCTTGGTAATTTGCTCAATTACCTTGTTATCGCCGTGGGTAATAATTGTCAGACGAGACAGGCTCGGATCTTCAGTTGGCGCTACACATAAAGAGTCTACGTTGTAACCGCGCTGAGAAAACACCCCAACAATTCTCGACAGTGCACCTGGCGCGTTTTCCATTAATACTGAAATAATTCTCTTCATCAGGTTCTCTCCGTCTTGCTCAAGCGCATGTCATCCATCGCGCCGTACTTAATTTGCATAGGGTATACGTGTTCATTCTGATCGACTGCGATATCCATAAAGACCAGACGGTCAGTAATGCTAAAGCACTTCTCCATTGCTGCGTCTAACTCAGACAGCGAATCAACTTTAATACCCACGTGACCATAAGCCTCGGCCAGTTTGACGAAGTCGGGCATGGAATCCATATACGAATGGGAATGACGCCCTTTGTAAATCATATCCTGCCACTGACGAACCATCCCCAGAGCACGGTTATTCAGTGAAATAATCTTAATCGGCAGGTTGTATTGCAAACAGGTAGACAGTTCCTGAATGTTCATCTGGATACTACCGTCACCGGTTACCACCACAGATGTGGCATCCGGGTGGGCAAACTGTACCCCCATAGCGGCAGGTAAGCCAAAGCCCATAGTGCCCAGGCCACCGGAGTTAATCCAACGACGCGGCTTATCATACGGGTAGTAAAGTGCAGCAAACATCTGATGCTGACCAACGTCAGAGCTAACGTACGCTTCGCCATTGGTGTGCTTGTACAGTGACTCAATAACCTTCTGTGGTTTGATCACCGACTCACCTTGTTCGAAGTTAAGGCACTTGCGGCTCCGCCACTGAGTGATTTGCTCCCACCAGTCAGCCAGTTTAGCTTGCTGCTCCGGCAGTTCTTCAGGGGTTAACAGGTTTAAAATCTGTTCCAGTACGGTTTCCACCGAGCCAACTACCGGAATATGAGCATTCACCGTTTTAGAAATCGACGCCGGATCAATATCCACATGAATAATATCTGCATGGGGGCAGAACTTTTCGACATTATTGGTAACACGGTCATCAAAACGGGCCCCCAGCGCTAAAATGCAATCTGAGTTGTGCATGGTTTTGTTGGCCTCAAGCGTACCGTGCATGCCCAGCATGCCGACAAACTGCTCGTGAGTGCCGGGGAACGCCCCAAGCCCCATCAGCGTGCAGGTAACCGGCGCTTTTAGTAACTCAGCCAGTTGTGTTACCAGGCCAGAAGCTTCAGCCGTAATAGCACCGCCGCCCACATACAATACCGGACGTTCTGCTTGTTTCAGTGAAGCTACGGCTTTTTTCACCTGCTTCATATGGCCGCGTACGGTTGGATTATAAGATCGCATAGAAACATCGGTTGGGAAAACATACGGATGCTCTTCCATAACGTTTACGATATCTTTTGGTAAATCAACCACTACCGGGCCTGGTCGGCCAGTATTAGCAATATAATAAGCCTTAGCGATAGCATCAGGAATATCTTCAGCGCGCTTTACCAGAAAGCTGTGCTTCACTACCGGGCGCGAGCACCCCACCATATCGGTTTCCTGGAAGGCATCTTCGCCAATGAGGTTCGACGGTACCTGACCAGATAACACGACCATTGGAATGGAATCCATATAGGCAGTCGCTATACCTGTAAGGGTATTGGTTGCACCAGGGCCTGAGGTGACGAGGACGGTACCGGTTTTACCTGTCGAACGCGCATAACCATCTGCCATATGGGCAGCTGCCTGTTCATGACGCACGAGGACATGTTTGACATCATCCTGAGCAAATAATGCATCATAAATGTCAAGAACGGCACCACCCGGGTAACCGAATACATGTGTAACTCCTACATCTTTTAGCGCTTCCACCACCATGGCGGCGCCCGACATCATCTTCACGGTGTTATCTCCTGTTGGATCATTAATTCAAACTAATCATTTAAGTAATTCAACGAATTAGTTAAAGCAAACTGCTTGGCTGACAACCACTGCAAGTCGTCTGTAAATTGACCTTGGCTGACGTGTACGCGGACTATATCGAAGGCACCGGGAAGATCAAACAACTTTTTTCACAAAAGTGAGATACATATCCCATATAGTGAATATAATAGGATAAATATCCTATTTTTAACTCTTTACACCACAAAAAACGAAATTTTTATATTTACATGATTTTAACAGTGACATGTATTAAAATTGCCCTGTAGCGCTTAATAAATAACGCTTTGCCAATTAATTACAGCGAAAAAACCAATTTAATTTACCACATCATATTAGGATAAACATTTCGTTTATCTTCTTCGGTCCTTTACAGCCGTTTTCTGCATGTCACCTGTTATCGGCTCTTAAGAGCGCTGCAGGGCTGGGTGTCCGCTCCCTCTGCACATTCCGGTGCCCGGTAAATTACGGCTTCAGTGTAACGGGTTTGTGTACACAAAACGAACCCATCATCGATTAACTTTTAGCGTCCGCAGGTGTCCGCCCCCGGACACTTAAAGTGTCCGGCATTAATAAAACGGACACTCATAGCCAGTAAAAAACCTATAAAACAATAGGTTAAAAAATGGCACGCATCTGGTATCTGTGCTGGTAACCGTTCGAGGAGGAACATCCTATGTTACTAATTCATTTTCTTGCCGTACCCGCAATGATACTGATTACAGCAGCATGCATTACCCTGTTGGAATCAATGAACCTTGGTGGCTTTAAATGATCAAGGACACCAGCGCCCAGGACTCTGTCGTTGTGCCCCAACGACGCAACAACATAAAACGACTGCTACTTATCACCCTGGTACTGGTTGCCGTTGCTCTGTCTGCTCACGCCATTCTTAACACAGAGTCGGCAGCGAAATCCGTGGATCGGGCCAGCGTGCAAATTGCTACGGTAGAACGCGGCGACTTGGTGCGTGATATTGCTGCTACCGGTCGCATTGTGGCCGCTAATGCCCCTCAGGTGTACAGCCCCGAAGAAGGGCTGGTAACACTGCTGGTAAGGGCCGGTGATATCGTAAGCAAAGGTCAGCAAATAGCCCGCGTAGACAGCCCGCAACTGCAAAACCAGTTGCAGCAGGAACGCTCTGAACTGGCACGGCTGGAAGGTGAACTGGCGCGCAAATCGCTGGATGCCCGCCGCCAGACTCTGCAGCTGAATAAGCAACTGGACTTAGCCAAAGTCGAGCTTAAAGCCGCCGAGCGCGAAAGCCGTCGCGCCAATAAATCGATTAAAACCAATATCATCAGCCAGATTGACTATGAGAAAGCGGAAGATGAACTGGCCCGCGCAAAACTCACCGTTACCCACGCTGAACAGGAAGTTGCGCTGGCCAAGGATACACTGGCCTTTGAAGTACAGGCTGCCGAAAACACCCTTGCCAGACAACAACTGGTTGTTGATGAGCTACAACGTAAAGTCGGTAACCTGACTATAGAGGCAAGCGTTGAAGGGGTAGTAGGTAACTTGTTTGTTACCGGACGCTCATTGGTAACCGCCAATCAACCGCTGATGACGCTGGTTGACCTCACCGCTTATGAAGCAGAAATAAACGTCGCCGAAAGTTTTGCTAATGAGCTGGGGCTGGGAATGGATGTTGAGCTGAAAATTGGTCGTCAGACCGTGATGGGTAAACTGTCTGCTATTTCACCGGAAGTGGCCGAGCGGGAAGTGATCACCCGGGTGCGCTTTGATCAAAGCAGCCTCAACCAGATTCGTCAGAACCAGCAGGTCACGGCCCGGGTATTGTTAGAGAACCGTAACGATGTGCTCAAGGTCCGTCGTGGCAGCTTCCTGCAATCCGGGGGCTATGTTGCCTACAAACTTAATGGCGACGTAGCCAGCCGAATCGATATTGAAACGGGCGCAACCAGCATGCGTGAAGTAGAGATCCTGACCGGCGCCATGCCCGGCGATCAGATCATTGTGTCCAGCTATCAGGGCTTTGAACAAGCCAAATCCATTTTATTACGTTAAGCCTTGCGGCAACCAGCGTACTTAACTGAAAGGAATACCCCATGTTAATAATGAAGAATGTGAGCAAAGTTTATCAAACCGAGATGGTGCAGACCCATGCCTTAAGAGATTTTGACCTGGAGGTTAAAGAGGGTGAATTCATTGCAGTGACCGGCCCTTCCGGCTCCGGTAAAACCACGTTTTTAAACATTGCCGGCATGCTCGAGCCTTATACCAGCGGCCAGTATATGCTGGACGACGTAAATGTGGGCGGCTTATCCGACAATCAGCGCGCCGATCTGCGTAACCAGAAAATTGGCTTTATCTTTCAGGGCTTTAATCTTATTCCCGACCTGAATTTATACGAGAATGTTGAAGTACCGCTGCGCTACCGTGGTATCAAGGCCGCAGAGCGTAAAAAGCGGATTGAGTCCTGCCTTGAACAGGTTGGCCTTGGCAGCCGTGCCAAACACCTGCCTCAACAACTCTCCGGTGGTCAGCAGCAACGTGTAGCCATCGCCCGGGCACTGGCCGGTGAGCCACGTTTCTTACTGGCCGATGAGCCAACCGGTAACCTCGACAGCCTGATGGCCCGTCAGGTTATGGAGCTGCTCGAACAAATTAACCGCGATGGAGCTACCATTGTGATGGTTACCCACGATCCTGAACTGGCCCGCCGGGCACCGCGCAACATTCAGATTGTTGACGGCCAGGTGGCCGATTTAACGCTTTACCAGGGCGTTGCCGGCCAGACTGATCGTCAGGTGGTAGGAGGCTGATATGTTCCTGCACTATATAGATTTAGGCTGGCGCAGCCTGCGCCGCACTCCCCTGGTAAGCTTTTTGATGGTACTGGCCATTGCGCTGGGCATTGGTATCACCATGACCAGCTTGTCGGTTTATCACATGATGTCGATGGATCCTATTGAGCACAAAAGCAGCCGCTTGTTTCATCCGCAGTTACAAACCATGGATGACGGCGAGGAAACCTGGTCTGAGGATAACCTGCCGTATCAGTTAACCTATCAGGATGCCAAAAACCTGGCTGAAGCCCCTTTTCCTCAGTACAAGGCGGCGATGTTGAGAACCGGTTTTACGGTGCACCTGGACAACGCTGAAATTCGGCCGTTTATTCAGAATACCCGGGTCACTCACAGTGACTTCTTTACCCTGTTTGATTTGTCGTTCATTTACGGCTCCGCCTGGACGCAGGAACAGGCCGATGCAGCCAGCCCGGTAGCGGTGATCAGTGAAGAGCTCAATCAAAAGCTGTTTAGCGGCGAGAATTCCGTAGGCAGGCAAATCTATCTCGACGATACCAGCTTTCGGATCGTTGGTGTCATTGCCCCCTGGGAAACGCATATGAAGTTTTATGATGTGAATAACGGTGCGTTTAACAGTCAGGAAAGTATTTATATTCCCTTTAGCCTGATTGCGGCCATGGACATTAATACCTGGGGTAACAGCAACGGTTGGAAGTTTGAGAATATCCGTTCTATGAAGGATAAACGCCAGTCTGAAATCTTCTGGCTGCAGTTCTGGGTGCAGCTTGAGGATGAGGCCGCGGTCAGTCAGTACGGCGATTTTCTGATGAGCTACATGGCGGAACAGCAAACGTTTGGCCGCTTTAACCGCGAACAGCTCGACTACGGACTGCGCGATGTTAATGCCTGGCTCGATTACCGCAATGTGGTATCTGAAGACAATGAAGTACTGGTAGCATTGAGCTTTATGTTTCTGGCGGTGTGTCTGGCCAATATTCTGGGCCTGTTACTGGCCAAGTTTATGCGCCGGGCGCCGGAAGTGGGTGTTCGCCGGGCATTGGGGGCCAGCAAGCGTCAGGTCTTTTTACAGCACATCATAGAAGTGTCTATGTTGGGCCTCATAGGCGGCCTGATGGGGATCGGTATCGCTCAGTTGGGCTTGTGGGGCGTGCGTCTTACACAGGAGTACTACTCACCGCTGGCTACCATGGACCTTAGAATGCTGCTTTCCGCACCGGTGATAGCCATCTCTGCCTGTGTGATTGCAGGCCTTTATCCGGCCTGGCTGGTTTGCCGAACCACACCCGCCACTTACCTGAAAACCCAATAGGAGCCGCACGATGTTAGAAATTAAACCCATTATCAACGCGCTGCGCCGCTCTAAAGTGGGAGCGATCCTGCTACTGATTCAGATCGCCATTACCACGGCAATTGTTAGTAATGCGGCCTTTATCATTCAGGATCGGATGACGTACCTGCAGCAGGAAACCGGTTATCCGGAGCAGGACATCTTTTCCATAACCGTAATGACCTACGGCAAAGAACGTGATTTGTCTCAGCAGTTTGAGGAAGACGAGGCCTTATTGCGTAACCTGCCTGGCGTGGTGGATGCGGCGCTCAGTAATGCAGTCCCGCTCAGCGGCTCCGGCAGCGCCTCGGGGATGGGCCTGAAGCCAGCGCCAGAGCCAGGCCGAAACGTTCGCGCCGGATATCTGTTTGCCGACGATCACATGCTCAATACCCTGGGCGTTAAGCTTAAGGAAGGGCGCAACTTTGCTCCTGACGAAGTTATCGTGACTCAGGATCCTGACAAAGTCCCTAACGTGGCCATTGTCTCGTCGACCTTTGCCCTGGAAGCTTACCCTGATGGCGACGGGCTGGGTAAACTCATGTACATGGGTGACAAACCGTTCAAAATTATCGGTATTGTCGATAAAATGAAAGGCCCATGGCTGAAAGACGACCGGCCGGATAACGTGGTGATTTTCCCCTACATCAGAGCCGAAACCTACCAGCATATCATTGTTCGAACCGAACCTGGACAGCGCGCTACCGTAATGCAAACCGTGGAAGATAAGCTGTTAGCAGCCTACGACAAACGGGTATTCACCAATGTGATCACGCTGGACGAGAATAAGCGCCAGTACAACGCCTCGGATACATTGATGCTGCGGATGCTGATGGTGCTGATAGTCGTACTGGTGGCTATTACCGCGCTGGGCATATTTGGTCTCACGCTGTTTAATATCAGTAAGCGAACCCGTCAGATTGGTACGCGCCGTGCGTTGGGTGCCCGCAAGTCAGATATTATTCGCTACTTTCTGGTTGAAAATACCCTGATTTGCAGCGGCGGACTGATCATTGGCTGCACCGCGGCGGTGTTGATGGGGCAGCAGTTGTTACAACGCTTCTCGCTGCCAGCACTGGAATTTCAGTATGTGGCAGGTACGGCGATAATGGTTCTGGTGATGACGCTGGTAGCGGTGATATTTCCGGCCCGGCGCGCAGCCCAAATTTCGCCGAGCGTTGCGACCCGCAGTATTTAGCGGTAAGGTCTCAATGTGTCGGCACATAACCCATAACAGGCTGATTAAGCGCTGAAAATGATGGATAAAATTCTACTAGTTGATGATAACCCGGCAGTGCTTGACGCACTGTCGCTGTTACTGGAAATTCATGGTTACACCGTGGTGACGGCTACTAATCCCATAACAGCCCGGCAAATTGTGAATTATCAGGCCATTTCGCTGGTTATACAGGATATGAATTTCAGTGCCGACACCACCTCCGGCGAAGAAGGCAAACAGTTATTCAACGACTTACGTGAACTCAACCCCCATTTGCCGGTGATCCTTATCACCGCCTGGACCGAGCTTGAGCAGGCGGTAGAACTGGTGAAAGCCGGCGCGGCAGATTATATTGCCAAGCCCTGGGACGATCAAAAGCTGGTAAATACCGTGGCTAATCTGATTGAGCTGGGTAAAGCCCGCTCCCAGAGCGCCCAACTGGTAAAGCAACAAAGTGCTTTTTTAGATGCCCGGGAAGCTGCCGCCCGGGTTGGGCTGGTGTATCAGAGCGCGGCGATGCAGCGTCTCACCGACATGGCAATTCAGGTCGCTAAATCTGACATCAGCGTACTGATTACCGGACCTAACGGCAGCGGTAAAGAGAAAATTGCCCAGTTGATACAGGCCTGCTCACCGCTTAAAGACAAACCTTTTATCAGTATCAATGCTGGCGCCTTACCACCGGATTTAATGGAAGCGGAATTGTTTGGTGCCGAACCAGGCGCCTACACCGGAGCACAAAAAGTGCGAATCGGCCGCTTTGAAGCCGCTGACGGAGGCACCTTATTTCTCGATGAAATAGGTAATCTCTCGCCCGCCGGTCAGATGAAATTACTGCGGGTATTGCAAACCGGTGAATTCGAGCGCCTCGGGTCAGTTCAAACCCGGCGGGTGAACGTGCGGGTAGTCTCTGCGACTAACGCCGATCTCACAACGGATATCCGGCAAGGCCGGTTCCGTGAGGATTTATATTACCGGCTCAATGCCATCGAGCTGAGGCTACCGCCGCTGAGTGAACGTCCGGATGACGTAATGCCGTTGATTCAGCATTTCCTGCCCGGTCGCGAAATTGGCCTTGATGTGCAAAAGGCCCTGGCCGATTATCCGTGGCCAGGTAATGTCCGCGAACTCGAAAATGCCTGCAAGCGTGTGGCCGTGCTTAAACCGGATGGAGAGATTAGTCTGGCTGATTTTGCCCTGACCGGCTCAACTACGGTGACCAGTGCGATTCCCACCAGCGCCGAGCCGTCACGCCAGGCGCTGGAATTTGCTATCGAAAAACACGAGGGCGTGATTGCCCGGGTTGCTAAAGAATTTGGTATGAGCAGGCAATCGCTGTATCGTCGGCTCAAAAAATTCGGGATTGAATATTGAGAAGCCCATTACCGCCTTTTTTTATTGTTTATGCGGTCACCGTATTAACGGTTATCGTCGCTTTTACGCCTTTGATGTGGCTGCTCGACTGGGACACCAGCTATAAAGTAGCGTTATTTACTGCCACACTCATTATTTGCCTGATGATATTGAAAAAAGGGCTCACCAGACTTTCCACTTCACTGGAATCATTAAAAGTAGGCCTGCTTAACTTTAAAGACGGCGAATTCTCAAATCAGCTTGTTTATTGTGACAAGGATCCGCTGGGCGATTTATGCTTGTTGTATAACGAGTCGGCAGAAAAACTACGCCAGGAAAAGCGCTGGCTGCATCAGCGCGAATTAATGCTCGATAAAGTGTTACAAAGCTCCCCTGAAATACTGCTGTTACTCAATGATCACCAGCAAGTGGTATTCAGTAACTATGCGGCCAGAGACTTTTTTCATGCCAACGACCGACTGGAAGGCTTGTCCTTATCAGCCTTGCTAAGCAACATCTCAGCACCGGCTGCCACCGTTCTCAAAGAAGCCAAAGAAGGGTTATTTACGCTGCCCTGCTCTACTGGCGAGAACGAAACCTGGCATTTATCCATAGGCCGTTTTGTATTGAACAATCAGCATCACAGACTGTTTGTTCTTAAACAAATGACCCGAGAACTTAGCCGTCAGGAAGTAGCCGTCTGGAAAAAAGTGATCCGCATTATCAGCCACGAACTGAATAACTCCATCGGACCGGTGTCTTCCATGCTGCACAGTGGGCGTTTGCTGAGTGAGAACCTTAATGAGCCGCGGCTTACCCGGGTCTTTTCAACCATCGCCGAACGGGTGGAACATTTAAGTGACTTTGTGCAGGGTTACGGTAAATTTGCCAAACTGCCCGAGCCTAAGCCAGAAAAGATAAACCGGGTAGCGTTTATCTCTAAGTTGCAACAGCAATGGCCGTTTCATTATCAGGAAAAAGGGGAAGGCGAACTCTATGCCGATATTATCCAGTTGGAGCAGTTACTTATCAACCTGCTGAAAAATGCCCATGAATCAGACTCCCATGGCGAAGATATTACGCTGAGTATTAACCTTAATAAACAGCGCACTGTGATTGAAGTCAGCGACCTTGGCCAGGGAATGTCTGATACGGTGCTGTCGCAGGCGCTCATCCCTTTTTATTCCACAAAAAGTTCGGGAAGCGGGTTGGGACTCGCCTTATGCAGGGAGATTGCAGAAGCCCATCATGGCCAGATAGCCCTGCAAAACCGCGAGGATCGAGGACTGACAGTGCGTGTTACCTTCCCGTCGCTTTCCACCGGTTAAGTCTTTAAAGTCTAAAAAGACTATTTAAGTGTAAACAACTGCTCAACGAGCACGTTGAAATAAGCTGCTATTCCCAATAGCGATTGCCATACCGGCCTGGTCGCTAAAGCGCTTGCCAGTAAAAAGGGATTCAGTCGAATGCAGACGCTTCCGACTGTATTTACTTACTTTTTATGCCTAGGCACCCAGGCCCATAGCATTTCACAAACAACGGGTTCGATATTATTAGCATCGGTTACGGTGACCTTAACCAACACCTCGCCTTTTTCCTGTTGCTGCATCATCTGGATCTGTTCGTCGCTGAGCGAGGCCACTGCCGTCATATCGCCTGTCGCCCGCTTTACGTATTGCAGATTCATCGACTTGATCAGCGGTAACTTATCCCCCGGCAGGTTTAAGCCAACAATAAAGCCTGTAGCCGATTCTGCCAGCAACGCCATTGCCGCGGCATGAACACTGCCAATGTGATTCTGCACTTTTTTATAATTAGGTTGCCTGAAAGTGACGGTAGAAAAGTCGGTAGACACAATATCCACCCGCGCAGTACCCGCCAGCTTAACTTTATAGCGGAACATCCAGGTTAGCAGGCGGCTGCTCAACCAGGCTGGATAATGATTTACTTTTTCGGCATAGCGCCTTAGGGGATTACTCGACATAAAAACGGCTCAACTGGTTAGACCAGAAGAGCCTACGTTTTATTGCCGCACAAATCAAGGGCAAGCAACTCATAAAAACGGCCGAGCATTTTACTGTGGTCGGCCGTAATCACTATTGATTGTTTGTAGCCGCCAGCTGCAAAATGCGACTGGCAACATTGTTGAGCACAGAGGCGTATTAATTGGCTAACGTGTAGTTAACGCCAAAGAATAACGTACGCCCACGCGGACCTACTGGCCATGCTTCTTGTGTGGCAAAAGGTATTTCATCAGTCAGATTATTAATACCACCAAACACAGCAAGACCATCGTCAAGCTGATAGCTCACGTTTACGTCATGAATAACAGTGCTACCGAAGAAGCCACTTCCTGCGCCAAAGAGTTGCTCGTAGTCATTAATTCCAAGCGCTTCTTCCATTTCACGATAAGCCTGACGGCTTTGATAAGTGGTTTGGAAGGCCATACTCAAATCGCCACGGCTCCAGCTTAGCTCAATGTTGCCGGCTGTTTTCGGGGTACGAATTTCTTCAATACCGATATCAACGTCTGCGGGATCTGTGGGGTTGAAGTATTCATTCAGTTTATTCTGACGAGTACCCACAACACTGATTCCAAAGTCGTTTGCATCAATGCTAAAGGTATAGTTAACCGACACGTCATAACCTTCGGCTTCAACCGCAGCAAAGTTAATCTGACCAGTGGTCAGGCTGTTAAGGCCACCGTCGCCACGGCGCGTAAACTGATCACAGAATCCCAGGCCAGGATAGTTTGCCGAATCGTAACAACCATTGAGGATATCAGACGAGCCCACCGCTGAGATCGCATCTTCGATTTCCACACTCCAGTAATCCACCGACAGGGTTAAGCCTTCGATGAAAGTGGGGCGGTAAACCGTACCAATGGTGACGGTTTCTGCGGTCTCAACATCCAGATCAGGGTTACCGCCTGACGTGCCAGAGAATCGTGCGGTTAATGGGTTAACCCATATGTAGTTACCATCACCATCAACGATATCATCCAGTGGTACGCCCGCGGCCTGTAACCCAGCTACGCAGTTATCCACACGTGATGATGTACCTGCACCAATATTAGCCGGGTCGCAAGGATCAAGGTTAAGGTTAACGGTAATTGGCAACTGTGGATCAAACAATTCTGAAATGTTTGGCGCTCTCACCGCTTCCGAGTAAGTGCCGCGAATATTCAGCTCTTCAACCGGGCTGTAAGAAAAGCCTACTTTCCAGGTGGTCGCCTGACCCAGAGTGGAGTAGTCCGCAACGCGAACCGCACCATCGACGGTAAATTCGTAGGCGAATTCCCTGTCCATAAAGATTGGCAAACGAACTTCCAGGAAGGCATCCATCACGTCATATTCACCGGCTGTATTGAACTGTTGCACATTATCAATACCGGTCAGGAAGTAAAGCCAGGGCGACACTTCATTCACCTGCTGACCTGCCGTGTAAGACGTACCCTCTGGCAAAATACCGCGAGCCAGTGGGTCCAGACGGTTATCGCTGGACTCTTCACGGTACTCAATACCTGCAGCATAGCCCAATGGACCATCCAGTACGCTTTCGAATACTTCAAACTGACCCACACCGGTTAGGTTAATGACAGTTTGTTCAATGGTCAGCTTATCTTCCATTCTGGCAGTAATAAAGTCCTGGGCGGCCTGACTGGCGGCGAAGGTACCAAAAGGATTGAGCGGCGCACACTGACCATCGCCAGGGGTAAAGGTATAGTAACGGTCACTGTAATAGTTGCCGTTTGCGTAATTATTGCCTGCCACGAAGTAATCGATTTCGTAGGCGGCATTCGGGTCTAAATCTGAACGACACACCACATTACCATCGGCATCAGTGGTTGCATCCATCGCAGCAAATACCCGGTCTGTCATTTGCTCAGAGTATTCTGTGGTATTGGTAAAACGACCGTAGTTGACGGAAAACTCCAGTGAGTGATCATAGGCATAATCCCAGGTAAAACCACCAACAAAGCGCTGAGTTTCCCGGGTGTAAGTGGTTTCGTCATCATCCCAGCCAATGGCATCCTGGGTAATTAACAAACCACCAGTCTGATCGACTACCGCCGATAGTTCTGATGGAATAAACGGGTTATCCGGCAGAATAAACAGCGTATCGTAGTAGGAGTCATACTCTGCGTAAAAATTCGTTTCAGCTTTTACATATTTAGCTTCGAAAAACGCATTCAATTCATCGGTTATCTGATAATTACCATTGAGGTTAACGATGGTTTTATCCGTATTTGGCATCAGGGTGTCGTTGTCAAAATTAAATTTGGCGCCGTCACCACCACTACTTAATAACCCATCGTAAATTGGGCCATCACTGTTAACGCTAACGGTGCCATCGGGATTAGTAATCCAGCACCCGGCAAGATAACCTACACGACCACCCTGAGATTCCTGACAGTCAGGCACGCCATTATTGTTGATATCGACATAGGTTACATCACGGCCACCAAAGGTAGGCGCGATGGAACCTTCATTTGATGTTAGCCAGTATCTAACATCACTGGCAAGCTGCAGCTGTGTATCACCATTAGGGTTAGCTACGATAGAGGAAAGTCCATTGTTTCTGGACCAGTCACGGTCGCCATGTAGCAGCTCTTCTTCGGTTTCATAGGACAGGGTCAATACAATGTTACCCTTGTCATCATCAAAGTTTTTACCGAAGGCTGCGTCTAATGCATAGGAGTCGCCGCCTGATTCTTGTGGCAGTGCCCCGGTGGCATTTATTTGTACGCCTTCAAAATCGTCTTTCAGAATAAAGTTAACTACACCTGTTACCGCATCGGCACCATATACTGCCGAGGCACCACCAGTGGTAACTTCCACCCGTTCAACCAGAGCACGTGGAATAGTACCAATATCAACAGCAGACGTGCCTCGGAAACCGGCCACGTGACGACGGCCATTGACCAGTGTTAACGTTCTTTCACCGCCCAGACCGCGAAGGTTCAGTGCGTTTGCACCGGTATCTGAGTTTTCGGCTGTTTGTGATGAAATCAATGCCGGAATATCGTTAACCACATCAGCCAGGTTAAGTTCACCTGACATTGCGATATCTTTACTGTCCAGTGACTGAACAGGAACAGAAGACAGTACATTTGGATCAGTTGGGATCCGGGAGCCTGTGATGTTAATCACCTCAACTGCTTTAAGCTCTTCTTCCGTTTCCTGTGCAGAAGTATGGTTCGAATACCCAGCGCTTAATGCTGCCGCTATACATAACGAAATTGCTGAGCGTTTGTTATTGTGTTGATGTGTGCTTTTACCCATAGTGGTTCCTCAACGACCTGTTTTAATTATATTTGTAGAATCACAATAGAGTATTCCAGCATACTTTGTACCATTCTCGATAAAATCAGAAAATGTTTGATAATGGTACAGTTTTGTTGAGGAAGGAAGACGATAACATGCGAGGTCTGCGAAATGTGCACTCAAATGAGCAGCATGACGCACTAAAATAATGCAGCGCTATCTATCTTGATTCAGCCTGCGCCACTTTTGCTGAGTTAGCCGTCAAATAAGCGGTATTTTTCAAGAATGTCCGGTCTAAGGCTTCTTTTTAGTGCATCCAGCCCTGACTCAAATTCTCGCCATGCACCAATGCCATTACGATTAACCGGTTCTCTCACTTGTTCACTGCTTGCCGTATGGACGGCTCTGTCAGAGTTATAATACGCAAGACAACCTGGCTCATAATTTAAGCCAATATGCTGGAAAACTCTTTTAAGCTGTTGTTCAGGAGCAGCCACCAGCTCTTCGTAATTAACTGTAAGTACACGCTCTGGCAACACATTTTGCCAGTGCATCATAAGATCAACATAAGCATTGTAAACGGTACCTATATGATCAAGTCGGTAACTGAAATCGACCCCCGACTGAAAATACTGTTTAAACAGACTCCAGCCACAATCCATCGGGTTGCGACGCATGTCGATGATTACAGCTTTTGGAAGTATTTTATGAATCAAACCCGTATGCCGAAAATTAAAGGGTTGTTTGTCGATGAAAAAAGCGCAGTGTTGCTGGCGAAATAAGCGACCTTGTTCAATATAGGCACGACCAAATGATGTCAGGTCTCGCGCCGAAATCAACTCGAGTGAATCATTCAGGTTTTTCTGGTAGTGGCTCCGCACATAGCGCTGCATGCGCCTTTCAATGGCGGCTAAAGTTGGTTGTTCCAGTGTACCTTCTATCTGACTATGGCTTGCTAACATCTGTTCCAGGAGCGTTGTTCCCGAACGCGGCAACCCTACGATAAATATCGGCGTGGCCTGGTTTATTGTGCTCTCAGCCTGCCCTGCCAGAGCTGCAGGGGTATAAGCATGACGTATTGCAGTTAAGTCTTTGCAGATGCCCTGAGGAGTAAACCCGTGAGGCGCTTTAAGCGTGTTCGCCTGGTTATAAAGCGCCATAGTAAGTGTGCTATCACCATCTTGTTCACTGACTTTAGCCGCAGTGAAAAGAGCACGGCAACGACTGTGAGCGGATAAACCGGCTTTTTGTAAGCGCGCCAGTTGCTCTCGCTCAGCCTCCGAAAAAGTATAGTTTTTGAAATCGGCCAGTGCCCACCACGCATCAGTGTTCTGCGGGTTTGATTGCAAACTGGCTTTAATATATCGGATGCTGTCTTCACGACGCCCCAGAATTCTTAATACCTGCCCTTGAATTAATTCTATCTGGCTTTGTTTAGAGCAGTCTCTTGTAACTTGATCCGGAGCCTGTTCACAAGCCGCCAGTAATTCGTTGTACTGACCGTACTTGAAATATAAAAGCAATAAATTCCACAGCGACTCAAAACCAGGATCCAACCTGGTCAGGCACTCCGCCGCATTTATTGCCAATGCATAGTGACCGGCCCGAACGTAGCTGTCTGACAGCAATTTTCGCAGGGTAATATTGGCTGGTAACTCTTTCACTGCGGGTACCAGTAATTCGATGCTTTGCTCGGGTTGCTGATCCGCTAGCGCAATACTGGCAAGAGTAAAACAGGCTTTCGGGTGATGAGGTTGTTCACCCAGCATTTGCTTGGCAAGTTGTGCTGCATCATCAAGCTTTCCTTGCTGCATGCAGCGCTGTATTTGTTGAAACTGGCGCTGTAATGGGTCGACCTGCTCTGCATGTTGAGCGATTTGCACAGCTTCCTGAATATGGCCAACTTCAAACAAACTCCGGCTAAACAGCAACCATCCCTCATAACATTGCGGATATTGGCGCACAAGCGTATATAACAGTTTGGCCGCTTCCGCTGACTGTCCGTTATTAATCTGGGTATTTGCCTGAGATAGTAGCCGCTGGGTTGAGGCTTGCTCCATGAGGGACATTTCCTAGCATCGGGGAACTGTTATTATTATGGCAAAAAAGGTTATCAGCTAAAATTTCTACACGCAAGACAGCCACTTTAGCGTTACGGCCTCAATATACAATTCGTTGGATAATCGGAAAAATTAGTAAATAAAAATACAGTTCACAAACAATAGAGAGACGTGCACGCTGTCGCTGGCCCCTTGGGGTTGCTTTGAATTACTTTTGATTTAAAAACTTCTCTGGATGAGAAATTGGAGCGGGAAACGAGGTTCAACTGGCATTCGCTGAGCGACACGCACGCTGTCGCTGGCCCCTTGGGGTCGCTGTGCATTACTTTTTGGGTTTAAAAACTTCTCTGGATGAGAAATTGGAGCGGGAAACGAGATTCGAACTCGCGACCCCAACCTTGGCAAGGTTGTGCTCTACCAACTGAGCTATTCCCGCTTAAGAGTGGCACTTCGTTTGAAGTGGTGCGCATTTTACAAAATTATTTTGCCAGTGCAACACCTATTTTCATTTTTTTGCGTTTTTTTGTCTGACTGCTTAAATACTAAACACTTTCTCGCGATAGAACTGCATTTCAGCGATAGACTCGCGAATATCATCCAGTGCCTGATGAGTCCCCTGTTTGGTAAATCCATCGAGCGCTTCCGGCTGCCAGCGACGAACCAGCTCTTTAATGGTACTGACATCGACATTGCGATAATGGAAATAGGCTTCCAGCTCTGGCATGTATTTCACCATGAAGCGACGATCCTGACCTATAGTGTTGCCACACAGCGGCGATTTGCCGGCATCAACGTACTGAGCCAAAAAGGCGATGGTTTGTTTGGCCGCGGCATCTTCATCAAACTCACTGTCACGACAACGCTGCGTAAGACCACTCTCACCGTGTACCCGGGTACACCACTCGTCCATACCATCAAGCATTTCATCGCTCTGGTGCACGGCAATCACCGGCCCTTCGGCAATAACGTTTAGCTGGGGGTCCGTCACAATAGTGGCAATTTCCAGTACTTTACAGGTTTCAGGGTCCAGACCGGTCATTTCCATATCGATCCACACCAGGTTGTCATTGTTTTTTGCCATTAACCTTGCCTATTTTCTCTCAAGAGGTGACACATAAAGTGCACAAAAGGTATCATGCACAGCCTAAAACGCAAACTTCGAGAACGGCGTGGCCAAGAAACCCAAATTATCCCATCGACAAAAGCGGCAGGTAGCGGCAAACCGCCAGAAACGCCTGTCTCGCAAACAGCAATCATCCGCGGATTTATCCTCACTGCTGACTGGCCGGGTAATTGGTCGTTTTGGCAAACAAGCCGATGTTCAGGACACCGAAGGCAACGTGGTTCGTTGTCATATTCGTCGCACTATCGAATCGGTAGTGTGTGGCGACGAGGTGCTGTTCGCCCGTTCCGAAGTCCCCGACGAAAATATAGGCGGGGTCATCGAAATTGTACAGGATCGGCGCACCGTGCTGACCCGCCCGGATTTTTATGATGGGGTAAAACCCATTGCCGCCAATATCGACCAGATTATCGTGGTGTCGTCGGTAAAGCCGGAATTGTCGCTGAACATTATCGACCGTTATCTGGTGGCCTGTGAAGACACCGGCATTAAGCCCTTACTGGTGCTTAACAAAGTAGAGCTGTTAAGTGACGAAGAACGTGAAACCGTGAGTGCCTCCCTGGCCATTTATCAGCAGCTTGGCTACGAGTTATTGCTTACCAGCTGTAAAAGTGGCGAAAGCATCGCTGAGCTACATGAACGGTTACGCGATAAAACCAGCGTGTTTGTGGGTCAGTCCGGCGTGGGCAAATCGAGTATCATCAATCAGGTACTGCCCGATGCCGACGAATTAGTGGGTGAAATTTCTGAAAACTCAGGTTTAGGAACACACACGACTACCGCCGCAAAATTATTACCCATTCCATCTGGTGGGGAGTTGATTGACTCTCCGGGAGTGCGTGAATTTGCGTTGTGGCATCTGCCTCAGGAACGCATTACCTGGGGCTTTGTGGAATTCAGGGATTACCTGGGCGGTTGTAAATTCCGCGACTGTAAACACCTCAACGACCCGGGCTGTATCATTCGTCAGGCCGTGGATGAGGGTAAAATTAATCAGCAGCGCTATGATAATTACCACCGGATCATCGCCGCCATGGCCGAGCAACGCCCGGCATATGCGAACCGTCTTATATCAAACCCTGATGAACCATAACCTTATGTTGGTATGTTTCCCCGCAAAATCGGCTACAATAGGCACCATTAGGCGCAAATAGCCTTCAAGCCTGTGCCAGACAACATGTAATTAGGAGCATTCACTTTGTTGAATTGGTTTAAAGTCAACCTGCAGTATGTACTGCCTAAACACCTTATCTCCCGGTTAGTGGGTAAACTGGCCGCTGCCGAAGCAGGCGCCCTGACCACCTGGCTAATCAAGCTGTTTATTAAGCAGTTCAAGGTCAACATGGACGAGGCAATGTACTCTCAGCCAGAGGACTATCGTACCTTTAATGCTTTTTTTACCCGCCCGTTAAAGCCCGGTGTACGCCCTATAGAAGAAAATGACGACGTGCTGTGTCATTCCGTAGACGGCACAGTTAGCCAGTTTGGTGATATTGTTGGCGAAGATCTTATCCAGGCGAAAGGCCACAAGTTTACCTTATCCGCTTTACTGGGTGGCAACCCGGATCTGGCCCAGCCATTTAAAGGCGGGAAGTTTGCCACCATCTATCTGTCGCCCAAGGACTATCACCGTATTCATATGCCCATTGAGGGCAAGCTCAACGACATGGTGTATGTGCCCGGCGAGCTGTTTTCCGTTAATCCGCTGACCGCCGAAAATGTACCGGGCTTGTTTGCCCGCAACGAACGGGTAGTCACCCTTTATGATACGCCGGTGGGCAAAATGGCCATTGTACTGGTGGGTGCAACGATTGTTGCCAGCATCGATACCGTATGGGCCGGCACTGTTACCCCGCCAGCCGCTAAGCATGTTACTCACTGGCGCTACGAAGGCGACGAAGGGATTAGCCTGGCGAAAGGCGAAGAGCTTGGTCAGTTTAAGCTGGGCTCAACCATTGTGGTGTGTTTTGAGCCGGATAAGGTCGAGTTTGCCGATCTGGCGCTTGAGCAGGTTACCCGTTTAGGCCAGCCTTTTGCGACCAAAACAGTCCCCGCCGCTGATTAATGGATCCCGTTAAAAAGAGCCTTATTACCCTTCATCTCGCAGTAGTGCTTTTAGGAGGTACCGGGCTCTTTTCCAAGATCATCCCGCTAAACGCCATCGACATTACGTTGGGGCGCAGTTTATTTGCCTGTCTGGCGTTGTGTTTATTCGTGCGCGCGGGCAGAGAGCACCTGCGTCTGGAACGTCGTCTGGATTACTTTATCGCCGTTGGGCTTGGTATGCTGATGGCGGCTCACTGGGCTACCTATTTTGCTTCCATGCAGTACGCTGGTGTTTCGGTGGGCATGATTGCCATGTTCACATTTCCGGTCATTACTGTATTGCTGGAACCACTGTTTGAGAAAACCCGACTGGCCTGGCAGGATATGATCAGCGCACTGGTGGTAGTTATCGGCATAGTATTAATTGTGCCTGAGGTATCGCTGGATAACGACGTAACGCTTGGAGTGGGGCTGGGCATCATCTCGGCGGTCCTTTACGCAGTGCGTAACCTGTCCTTAAGAAAGTACTTTTCTCACTATAGCGGTGCCCGCTCCATGGCCTGGCAAACGCTGATCATCATTTTATGCCTGTTACCCTTTAGTGATTTAGCAAGCAGCCAACAGGATACCAGCGTATGGGTGTTACTGCTGGCACTGGGTACAGTATTTACTGCACTGCCACATGCCCTGGTGGCTAACAGCCTGGCCCACCTGCGCGCCAAAACCTTTTCGCTAATCGCCTGTATGCAACCCTTTTACGGCGTAATTTTTGCCATTATTCTGCTTAACGAATCGCCAGGATGGCAGACCCTGTTCGGCGGAATTTTAGTGACCTCAGCGTCAATTTATGAAACAGTAAAGACCCATAAATCAGCATCTGCCACCAATGAGTAATCGTTATGTGGATCTTAGGGCATCGCGGCGCCAGCGCTGCAGCACCTGAAAATACGTTGGCCGCGTTTTCACTGGCCATGAAACAACAGGCTACAGGTATTGAACTCGACGTTTATCAGGTCGAAGATGAAATTGTTATTATTCATGACCGCTGGTTAAACCGCACCACCAACGGCAAGGGCATGGTTTCCAGCCATCCGCTCTCATACTTACGCAGCCTCGATGCCGGGAGTGGTGAAGTGATCCCCTACCTGGCAGAAGTATTCAACATTTTGCCCGAGCACGCCGTGCTGAATGTGGAAATTAAACATCTGAGTAATGTGGAAAGCTGGCTGGAAAAAATTCATCAGGGCCTTGCTCAAAGCGGCTTCCCGGCTGAAAATCTGATTATCTCTTCATTTAATCACCGCTGGATCCGCCAGATTAAAACTGCCTGGCCGCAGGTACGCATTGGCGTCCTCACTGCGACCTACCCCGAGAATGGTCTGGGTTTCGCCCACGATTTGGATGCCTTTTCGCTCCATATGGCTTTGGATGTAGTGGATGAATTCTATGTAAAAGAAGCCCGCCAGGCGGGTTTAAAAGCACTGGTGTATACCGTGGATCATCCGGAAGATATGCTGATGCTGAAAGCCTGGGGCGTGGATGGGATTTTTACCAACGTGCCAGACATAGCGCGGCAGGTACTTAGCCCCGGGGAAGAATCTTAGCGGTGATGACTGGCCAGGTGCTGAGAAACCACTTTGCCTTTGCAGCACCGACACTTTCGGCACAAACGAAGATTGAGCCAGTGGCCAAGAATAATCAGACCCGCGCCAAAGGCGATGGTAAAGGGCTCGCCAGACTCCCCAAACATGTCTTTAAACCAGTAAATTACCCCGCCACTTAGCAATAGCAACAGTGGATAATATTTCCCATGGTAACGTACGGCACCACTGATAAGGGCAACACTACCAATAAGAATTGATAAGCTTAAAATGGTCCGTTCAAACCAGGTTTGGCCAAACATACTGGAAGCCAGCAATGGCAGTAACGGGATCGCCAGACAATGCAAAGCACACAGGCTCGAGATCCAGATCCCAAGCCGGTCTAAAAATGTCGGATTGTCGATGGGTGATTGCATAACTACCTTACCTTCAGCTGATGTTATAATATAACATTCCTGAGTTTTTTCAAGATCCCATCAACGATCTTCATGCAAATAGCGGCAAATTACGACGAATGACATGGGTAATAGCTTAAAACCCTGCTGAAGGAGGTTGCTTAGTTTGGCGCGGCAACACTTACCTGAGTGCTATTGGCGTATTTGCGTTGCGGTGGTTCAGGCTTCTCAAAGTAGTCGTGCATCGACTTCAGTGCAAAGTCTTGTGCCGGCAAATCAGCCAGTTTTTTCTGCAGAAACTCGATAGTACCCGGGTGGGGATGAGCAATAATAATGACTTTAGGGTGCTTACGGGCAAGCGCCATCGCCCGATGCCACTGTTCATTCATAAAGGCTTCGGTTTGTTCATGATCCAGAAACACGTGACGTCTGGCATTGGGGATCTGTTTTTCACGGGCCACCTGTTGGGCCACGGTAAAGCGGGTGGTTCGACTATCAACAAAAAACAACCCGGCGTGTTTAATGACATTCATCAGCGGTTGTAACGCCTGGCCCGAGGCCGTGAGCACACTGCCCATGTGATTATTAACACCAATAGCATAAGGTACCGAGGCAAGAGCCGCCTCAAAGGTCGCGGTAATTTCGTTGGCATACATCGAAGAAGTGATGGCCCCTGGCCCCAGCGGTTTATCAGATTGCGCTTCCATTGGCAGATGCAGCATCACATCGCGGGATTGGGCATGGGCACGTTCAGCAAAGGCCTGCCCTTGCGGTGTATGAGGCAAAATGGAGAAAGTCACTGATTCAGGCAGTGCAAATGCCTGTTCGTCGGTGGCACGATAGCCCATATCATCAATGATAATATAAAGTTCTGCAGGTGCTTGAGATAACGGCTGCGCGGTTACAGGACTGGCCGCCGCGGTTGTCTGGCTAACCAGCATCCCCCACACAATAACGCAATAAATACCGAGCTGTTTCAAGAGCGCACTTAAACCTGATTATTTGTAGTTGTTATGGCCGCCAGCATACCAGCCGGGCTCCCATTTACCAATATCAACTGCCATCAACTGCCTTATCTGCATCCATACCGGTCTGGCTGAGGTCATACGAATTAGTTAAATATCCAGCCACTGTAGCGGGTTAAGCGCCTTGCCTTTATGGCGTATCTCAAAATACAGATTAGGCGATGACTGACCGCCACTCTGGCCCAGTAATGCCACTGTCTCGCCTTTAGCCACCGCATCACCGGCTGAGCGAAGCAGTGCCTGATTGTGCCCGTAAACCGACATATAACCATCACCGTGTTCGATAATGGTTACCAGACCGAAGCCTCTCAGCCAGTCAGAATAAATGACCCGGCCATGGGCAATGGCTTTTACCGCACTGCCTTCACGGCCATCTATCATGATCCCTTTCCACCGCACCTGACCCTGACGACGCTTACCAAATAAACGTCGCAGTGTGCCGCTGGCAGGTTGTAACAGTTTACCTTTTTCGCCGGATAAACCGGTTAATTCCTGCGGCACCTGACTGGCCCGCTGAGCACGTTCAATGGCCTCTACCAATGCCTGTTCAGCTTCTCTTAACTGCGCAATCCGGCTTTCTTCGCTGGCAATTTTGCTACGCAGTTTTACCAGTGTTTGCTGGCGATCCTGTTGACGGGCAACCAGTTCATTTTGCTGGCGTTCCTGATCGCTTAGCAACGCGGTTAATTCCTGAGCCTTAACCTGTAATTCGGCATTAACCTGTTCCAGTTCAGTGACGCTCGCTTTAAACTGAGTGATTTCTTTTTGCCGGGCTTCATTCAGGTATTTGTAGTAAGTCAGCACGCGTTCGAAACGCGCGGCATCCTCCTGATAAAACACCATTTTGGCATAGTCGTAGTTACCGGAGATAAAGGCAGTTCTTAGCTGGCCACCAAGCAGTTCCTGCTGCTGCGAAATGGCTTGCTCGAGCTCATCACGCCGGCTTTTGAGACCTTCCTGCTGGTCGCGGTTTTCGGCCAACGCAGCTTTTGTGTTATTAAGTCGCCGGGCCACTGCACCGATGTTCTTTTCTGATTGTTCAAGCACCGATTGCAGTTCCTGGGCATCGGCTTTACTGCCCTTCAGTGCCTGTTGACGGGCTTTTAACTCTTCCTGTAGTTCCGCCAGTTCCTGCTCGGCGTCATCACTCTGTGCTAAGACAACGCCAACAGGCGACAGCCCATACAACAATGCCACCAGCACAAGGCTGGTGGCACAGTTCTTCAGCAACACTACTACGGGCTGCATATCTCTATTTAGGATTTTAAAGTCATGATGGTCTTACCAGTCATTTCTTCTGGTTGCTCCACGCCCATCAGATGTAGCATGGTCGGCGCTACATCGCTGAGTGTGCCGCCCTTACGGGGCTCAGCATCACGACCAAAGTAGATAAATGGTACCGGTTCACTGGTATGAGCGGTGTGGGCCTGGCCAGACTCGTTATCCACCATTTGTTCTGCGTTACCGTGGTCAGCTGTGATCAGACACTCGCCGCCGGTTTTCTGCAGCGCTTCAATTACGCGACCAATCGATTTATCAACGGCTTCACAAGCTTTAACCGCCGCGTCGAAGTCGCCGGTATGACCTACCATATCGCCATTCGGATAGTTACAGATGATCACGTCAAACTTGCCGGATTCAATCGCTCCAACCAGTTCGTCAGTGAGTTTTTCTGAGTTCATTTCCGGCTGCAGATCGTAGGTAGCTACATCGGGTGATGGGATCAGAATACGTTCTTCGCCTTTGAATTCTTTCTCTACACCGCCAGAGAAGAAAAAGGTAACGTGGGCGTACTTTTCGGTTTCTGAAATGCGCAGTTGGGTTTTGCCCTGCTTCTCCAGCCACTCGCCTAACACGTTTACCAGCTTTTCGGACGGGAAAGCAACCGGCGCATCGAAGTCTGCTGAGTACTGAGTCAGCATAACAAAGGCCGATAGTTCAGGTTTAACCGCCAGTTCAAAGCCGTCAAAGCTTTTATCAACAAATACCTGAGTCAGTTGACGCGCGCGGTCGGCACGGAAGTTCATAAAGATAATGGCATCACCATCTTCTACACTCACGCTGTCGCCAATAACGGTTGGCGGCACGAACTCATCGTTTTTGCCTGCTTCGTAAGAGGCTTTCAATCCGGCAACCGCCGAATCCGCTTTCGCTTCGCCTTTGCCCTGAGTAATCAGGTCGTACGCTTTGGTTACCCGATCCCAGCGTTTGTCACGGTCCATAGCAAAGTAGCGACCAATGATAGTGGCGGTTTTACCACAACCTAGCTCAGCAAAAACCGCATCAGCTTTTTCCAACGACGCCTCAGCGCTTTGTGGCGGTGTATCACGGCCATCCAGAAAAGCGTGTAAGTAAACTTTTTTCGCACCACGGTGAGCGGCCAATTTCAGCGCCGCAAAGATGTGATCTTCATGACTGTGTACACCGCCTGGTGACAACAAACCCATAATGTGCACGGCTTTATCTTTGCTTACCGCGTCATCAATGGCTTTTACCAGCGCCGGATTGTGCTCAAACTCGCCGTCGGCAATGGATTTGGTTACTTTGGTAAAGTCCTGATACACCACGCGACCTGCGCCGAGGTTTACATGACCCACTTCAGAGTTACCCATTTGCCCTTCGGGTAAACCCACATCAAGCCCGGAACCGCTGATTAACGTGTTTGGGTACGCTTTGGTTAAAGCATCCAGATTTGGCGTATTCGCGGCCAGGATGGCATTTTGATCTGCATCCTCACGATATCCCCAGCCATCGAGTACGATTAGTGCCAGTGTCTTCTTGGATTGCGTCATGGGTTCTCCTGTAAATTTTCGTTGCCCTTATCAGGCGATGCTGTTCGGGTTAGTTATCCGCTTGCCCGGCTTATTATTAGGTACCGATATTGTCAGGCTTTGGATTGTTCCGTAGGGCGAGGCATACATTTATATTACCAAACCCGAGGTGGGATTGAAGAGCAGATGTTGAAAAATAACTCAATCAGTTTAATTGAGAATGTGAATTAACCAACCAAAGTACAGTAATTTATCGCGCTTGGCGTTGTATTAACTGGGCTTGCGCAGCGCAAAGCTGGTTTCTGTTGTTTTTTTCTATATACTTTGCACTCTTTTTTTAACAAACCGATGCATTGGGAAGACGTAATGGATCAACTCATCGAATTTGCCAGCAATAACATTATTCTGGCGGGTATCTGGCTGGCGCTGGTTATTATGCTGATTTACAGCTATGTTAGCGGCCTGATTTCCTCTGTCAAAGAAGTCAGTGTGCACGAAATGACATTGCTGATTAACCGTGAAGATGCAGTGGTCCTGGACACCCGCCCTGCCAACGACTTTAAGGCAGGTCATATCACCGGTGCCCGGCAGATCAAGCCGGAAGAGGTTCGTGAAAAGAACTTCAGCAAGCTTGAAAAATATAAAGACACGCCCATTATTGTTGTTTGTGCCATGGGTAACAGTGCACGCGGCGTAGCTGCGGCAATGACCAAAGACGGTTTCAGTAAGGTAAATGTACTGAAAGGCGGCATGAACGCCTGGTCTCAGGCTGGCTTGCCCGTTGCTAAATAATCAACCAAAAGGTTGCTATTGTGAGTAAAGTTGAAATATACACCAAAGCTTATTGCCCCTTTTGCACCCGGGCAAAAGCCCTGCTCCAGCAAAAAGGTGTTGAATACACCGAATATGCTATCGACGCCGAGCCTGCCCTGCGCGATGTTATGATCGAGCGCGCTAATGGCGGTTACACAGTGCCGCAAATATTCATTAACGACCAGCACATTGGTGGTTGTGATGATATGTTTGCGCTGGAAAGACAGCAAGAACTCGATGCACTGCTGGCCAGCTAATTATTCTTATAAAATTTAAAATTACACTTAGGTAAAAACATGTCTGAAGAAAATCAAAGCAATCAAGAAAACGCCGCTGCCGGCCAGGGTCAAGCGCCACAGTTCAATATTCAGCGTATCTACACAAAAGACATTTCTTTTGAGTCGCCTAACGCTCCGGGTATTTTCACCAAAGAGTGGAAGCCAGAAATCAAACTGGACATCGATACCTCTACTGACAAACTGGATGGTAACCTGTTCGAAGTTGTTCTGTCGGTTACCGTTACCGCCACTATGGGCGAAGAAACAGCATTCCTGTGTGAAGTAGAGCAGGCCGGTATTTTCATGATTGGTGACATGCCAGAACAAAACAAAGCGCATATGCTGGGTTCTTTCTGTCCGAACACGCTGTTCCCTTATGCTCGTGAAACCATTTCTAACCTGGTTAATCGCGGTACCTTCCCGCCGTTAAACCTGGCGCCGGTGAACTTCGATGCGATCTTTGCTGCATACATGCAAAAGCGTGCGCAGGAAGCTCAGGCATCTCAGCAACAACTGGACGCCTAAGCCGCCCATGAATGATGCGTCGGTTACCGTTCTTGGAGCAGGCTCCTATGGCACTGCTCTGGCTATTTGTTTAGCCCGTAATAATACGCCCACCGTGCTGTGGGGCAGAGACGCTAGGCAGTTATCTGTTATGGCTGACAGCCGCCAGAACGAACGGTACCTCCCCGGCGCACCCTTTCCCGAAGCGCTCTCGGTTGAGAGCGATTTAGCCACTGCCGTTGCGCACAGTCGCGATATTCTGGTGGTGGTACCAAGTCACGCCTTCAAAGGCATGCTGGCGCAATTAGCACCCTTACTGCACGACTCCCAGCGCATTGTGTGGGCCACCAAAGGCCTTGAACCTGGTAGCGGTCGTCTGCTGAAAGAGGTGGCGCTGGAAGTGCTGGGTGATAAATACCCGCTGGCAGTATTATCCGGACCGACTTTCGCAAAAGAAATGGCAGCAGGATTACCCACAGCTATCTCATTGTCTTCCACTGACGATGAGTTTATCGACGCCATGGCAGCCAAACTGCATTGCGCCCGTTCATTCCGGGTTTACAAAAACCCTGATTTTACTGGTGTGCAACTTGGTGGCGCGGTTAAGAATGTGATTGCCATTGGTGCCGGGCTGGCCGATGGGCTGGGTTTTGGTGCCAATGCCCGAACTGCGTTAATTACCCGCGGACTGGCTGAACTCACCCGATTAGGGGTTAAGGCCGGCGCGCAGCCAGAAACCTTTATGGGTATGGCGGGGTTAGGCGACCTGGTGCTTACCTGTACCGACAACCAGTCCCGCAATCGCCGCTTCGGCCTTGCTTTGGGTAAAGGCACATCGGTGGACAACGCCATGCAGGAAATCGGTCAGGTGGTAGAAGGCTACCGCAACACCGAAGAAGTGGTTATTCTGGCTCGTAAGCTTGGCGTAGAAATGCCAATCTGCGAACAGATTTATGCCGTACTTTACGAAGGTAAGTCACCTAAAGATGCCGCCCTGGCCTTATTAGGCCGCGAATTAAAGAGTGAATAACAAGCCTTAGCCTGTTATTCATGCCGGCATTGCAAGGCAATATCCGGTAGCCCCTATTTAGCGCGCCCCTTCATAACCAAACTGGCGCCAGGACTCATACACAAATACCGATACCGCATTCGACAGGTTCATGCTGCGACTGTCTGGCAGCATAGGAATGCGCACACGTTGCCCGGGCGGTAATGACTCGATGATGCCATCAGGTAAGCCGCGGGTTTCCGGCCCGAACAATAACGCGTCGCCCTTATTGTATTGCACATCAGAGTGGAACGCCTTGCCTTTGGTGGTACACGCAAATACCCGTGCTGGCTGGCGCTCTTCGAGAAATCGCTCGAAACTGGCATAGCGCTTCACTTCAGCAAATTCATGATAATCCAGCCCCGCCCGGCGTACCCGTTTGTCATCCCAGTCAAAGCCCAACGGCTCGATAAGATGCAATGCATAACCGGTATTGGCACACAGACGAATAATATTACCGGTGTTCGGTGGGATTTCTGGCTGGTATAACACGATGTCTAACATGCTGGTTTACTCTTAATTAAGTCGGGCGGCATTATGAGAGGTTTCGTGCAGCGGGTCAAAATTCGCCGCTAAAGAAGTCAAATATACGCTTCATTACCGGCTGGCGAATGGCATCGGTTTCAATCAGAATTTCATGGCGGGCGCCCTCTACCAGGATAAATTCGGCATCGGGCATGTTAGCGACCACCCGTTGCTGGCGCTTATTATCGACCACCGTATCGTCTCCGGCACTGAATACCAGGGCTGGCAGGGTAATCTGCTGCGCGTGTTGTTCCACCTGCCACATGGCGGCGCTGGCCGCGGCCAGCCATTGCGGTGTTACTCCGCCTAGCTGAATTTCGGGCTGTTCAGCGTACAGGTTTCTGAATAACTGATAGCGTATTTCACTACTGGTAAGGCGATTGACCGTAAATTCATCGGCATGATAATCGCGCTGACCAAAGAAATAGCCCGAACTCCCCGACAGCAGCCAGTTGGCACAGCGGTTAATCCCAATTAAGGCTTTAGCCAGCCATCCAGGTAGTGCCGGACGAATTCCAAACATGGGCGACCCGAATACCACCCGGTTAAACTGGCCTGGCCGTTGCAAAATAGTTAGCGCGCCAATGGCTGAGCCCATGGAGTGGCAGAGCAGGTTTAACGGCCCGCGCTGATGGGGGCTAACCACCGCATCGATAAAATGGCATATGTCATCCACATAGTGTTGAAAATCGTCGATATATCCCTGGTGAGGATTAACCGTCATGCGGCCAGACAGCCCTTGCCCCCGGTGATCCAACACAAATACCGCAAAACCGTTATGGTAAAGCTCGTAAATCACTTCTTTATATTTAAGCAGAGATTCAATGCGGCCAGAGCTGATAAGCACCGAATGCTTAGCTTGCTCGGGAATGCAGTAGGCATAACTAACGCTGATATCGCCGTTTCCCTGAAAACTCCCCAGGGTCACATGTTCCTGCCAGAACGGCGCAATGTGATCTGAGAATTGTTGTTCTAACCGGGATTCGGTACACAGGTACCAGTTGTGCTCTTTCATAGGTTTTACAGCAATGTTGCCAACATGCTGTTCAGCTTGAATTAATCCCCCCCGGATGGCAATGTAAATTTGGTGATGTTTATATTCATTAAAAAGGGAAATCGCATGAACAGAGCAATCAGGATGCTGGGAATAGGCGCGTTAATAGCGTTTTGTAGTGCTGCGTGGGCGGCCACCCAACCGCCACGGCAAGCGCCCACACTGTCGGTGGAAGATGTTAAGCTGGCCAAGTCCAATTTAATTGTTCGTATTGACCCCAAATATCCAACTCAGGCCGCCCGCGACGGGCTGGAAGGCTGGGTCATGCTGTCTTACACCATTGATAACAGTGGCCGCGTTACCGATATAACGGTGCTCGACGCCAGCCCCCAAAGGATTTTCGACCGCGAGGCTCGCAGGGCACTGGCTAAATGGCGCTATAAACCCACGGTTAAAGGCGGCAAACCACAAGCAGTGCCCGGTGTGATGGTATTGCTGGAGTTTAGGCTCGGCGAATAGCTGCCGGTTAATTACTTACCGTAATCCGGTACCAGACGCTGGTGACCGGCATCGCTGAATAACGGTGAGGTGACCACCAAATCAGCGGTAGCCGGGGTACAGGCTACTGGTACATTCCATACTGAACACAATCTCAGCAACGCTTTAACATCCGGGTCGTGAGGCGCCGGATTGAGCGGATCCCAAAAGAAAAACAGCGCATCAAGCTTATTTTCTGCAATCAGCGCACCGATTTGCTGATCCCCACCGAGCGGCCCGCTTTTATAACGATGCACTGTCAGACCGGTTTCATCGCTGATTAATTTACCTGTGGTGCCGGTAGCAACCAGATTAAACGGGGCTAATAACGCCCGGTGTTGTTTGACCCATTGGAGTAATTCGGCTTTTTTATGGTCGTGTGCGACCAGAGCAACAGTGCGGGCTGTCATGGGATATCCTGTTTTTATTTGTATGATTTTTGGCGAACTATGGCAAATCCTGCTACATCCGGCAAGAAATTCAACATAATTTGTTGAAATACCATAAAGCCATCCGATTATTTTTAATATTTATACAAAATTATTGCATAATTATGCCAGGATTGTATCATTAGCAGCTATTAACATTCCGCACATTGTCGATGCCTGACTAAACTATCAGTGTAGCGGAAGAAAATGACAGGATTAGGACATGAATATTAAAACCAACCGGCACCTTCCGGCGGTTGATTTATCACAGTTTAGCTCTCCCCTGGCTGGCTACACTATGCAGTGCCTATGGCGACGATGGAGTACATTAACGCCGAAGAAGTAATGCACTAGTATGCGTAGCGCACTTTTTACCTTTGTGGTTTTATCGGCCTGCTCACAAGCACCAACACAAAGGTAAAAAGTGTTTTTTTAATTTTGTAACCAAACAATTTCAAACGATCAGATTATGTTTAACGTAGCAGTGATAGGCGCCAGCGGCTATACCGGGGCGCAGTTAGTAAGTTTAATCAGCGGACATTCACACATGACTTTGCAGCATGTGTTGGTGTCGGAGAACAGTCAGGATGCCGGCAAAACAATTGCCCAGCTACACGGTAACCTTGCGCACCTGACCCAACACGTACTTGAGCCATTAGCACCTCACCGCCTGGCCGAACTGGCAGGCTCAATGGATGCGATATTCCTGGCCACCCCACATGAAGCCAGCCACGACTGGATGGCAGAGTTATCTGCCGGTAAAGCTAAGGTGTTCGATTTGTCTGGTGCGTTTCGCCTTCAAGACACCGAAGTGTTTGCCAAACACTATGGTTTTGCGCACACCTCGCAGGAGTGTCTGGCTCAAGCGGTTTATGGACTTGCCGAATATAATGCCGATGCCATTAAACAGGCCAGTATTGTTGCTGTGCCCGGCTGTTACCCTACTGCCTCATTACTGGCGTTAAAGCCATTACACAATGCTGGCTTGCTGGATAAGAGTGTCCGTCCCATTATCAATGCGGTATCGGGTGTCAGTGGTGCCGGCCGTAAAGCCAACCTGGGCACCAGTTTCTACGAAGTGAGTCTGCAAGCTTATGGCGTGCTGGGTCATCGTCATACACCGGAAATCGAACTCCACCTGGGTACGCCTGTGATCTTCACGCCGCACCTGGGTAATTTCAAACGTGGGATCCTGGCCACGGTTACCGTTAAGCTAACAAGTGGTACCAGCCAATCGACACTGGATAATCTGTATAGCGAAGTGTATGGTGACCAGCCTGTTGTGCGTTTGCGCGAAAGTTTCCCTAAAATTGATGATGTTGCGCAGACGCCCTATTGCGATCTGCACTGGAAAGTCGACGAGCAATCAGGCTACGCCGTGATCACCAGTGCCATCGATAACGTAATGAAAGGCGCGGCCTCACAGGCCATGCAGTGTGCCAATTTAGCGCTGGGTTTCCCGGCGACCGAGGGATTAATCAATGGCTGACCTATCATCGCCGGTGGTTATAAAAGTGGGTGGCGCTCTGCTGGAAAATCCTCAGATTGCCGGCCAGTTATTGGCTGAGATCAAAACACTGCAAAGCCAGCGTCCGGTAATATTAGTCCATGGCGGTGGCCCGCTGGTGGAAACCTTACTGGCCGCTATGCAACTTACCAGTACCAAGATTGACGGTTTACGGGTAACCCCCGATGAACAAATGCCGTTTGTTTGTGGCGCACTGGCTGGCAGTGCCAATAAAAGTTTATGCGGTCTGGCTATTGGTGTCGGTATCACACCAGTGGGATTATCTTTGCTGGACGGTGGCATTTCCGATTGTAAAGTACTGAATGAAAAGTACGGCGCAGTGGGCGTACCGGCTGCCGGCAATCCAGAGTTGCTTAATCAGCTGCTCAGCGCTGGCTTTCTGCCCGTGATAAGCTCGATTGGCAGTAACGCCGAGGGGCGCCTGCTCAATGTAAATGCCGACCAGGCAGCCACCGTAATAGCCGAACTGATGGGCGGCGATCTGTTGCTGCTGTCAAACGTCGATGGCGTGCTCGATGGCGACAAACAACTAATACTGGAACTCGACCAGCCACGCCTTGATGAGGAAGTGGCGAAAGGCGTGATAAAAGACGGCATGCTGGTTAAAGTGGCAGCGGCAATGCAGGCCGCCACCGAACTGGCTAAGCCGGTAACCATTGCAAACTGGTCAGCGGAGCTGACAGCAATATTGGATAATCAAACCGGAACCCGCGTAATTCCGGCCTCCCAGACATCTGGAGTATAAAATGAAGCAGGATTTATTGACGTTTGCTAACTGGACACCAGAGCAAATGCAGGAGCTATTGTCATTAGCGGTACAAATTAAACAGGCGCCACAGGCCTATTCACAGGCGCTGGCAGGCAAGTCTATTGTTGCCTTATTTGAAAAACCATCGCTGCGTACGCGCGTCAGCTTCGATATTGGTATTAACCGTTTAGGCGGTCACATGGTGTACTTAGACAGCCAGTCCAACAAATTGGCTGGTCGTGAAGACTCGGTAGATGTTGCTGCTAACCTGGCTTGCTGGGCTGATGCCATTGTTGCCCGGGTATTTTCTCACAGCACGCTGGAAACCTTTGCCGAAGCGGCCAAGGTGCCGGTAATCAACGCATTGTGCGACAAGTACCACCCCTGTCAGGGCTTAGCCGACTACCTCACCCTGTTCGAAAAATTTGGTAGCTGTGAAGGCCTGACCATGGCTTATGTGGGCGATGGTAATAATGTTACCCATTCACTGCTTATCGTGGGTGCGCTGCTCGGTTGTCATCAGGTGGTTGTGACCCCTGAAGGCCATGAAGCCGTGCCGGAGATCGTTGCCCAGGCCAAAGCTATCGCTGAAAAAACCGGCGTAAAAATCATTGAGTCAAATGACGTTGCGGCGGCCAAAGGCGCCAACGTGATTTACACCGATACCTGGTTATCAATGGGCGATGACACGCCACTTGAAACCATTAAAGACAAATTCATGCCGTACCAGGTTAACGAAGCACTTATGGAACTGACCGGCGCAACCCACGTGTTGCACTGTCAGCCAGCTCACCGCGATCTGGAAATTACCGGCAGCCTGATGGACAGCGATGCGTCGTTGTTAATGCAGCAGGCTGAAAACCGGATGCACGGCCAAAACGCTATTTTAACCCATTTACTTGGAGCCTAGTCAGGACACTCATTATGCGCAAAATCAATAAAGTTGTGCTTGCCTATTCAGGCGGTTTAGACACATCAGCCATCATTCCCTGGTTAAAAGAAAACTATGATTGTGAAGTCGTTGCCTTCGCGGCCGATGTTGGTCAGGGTGATGAAGAACTGGAAGGCTTAAAAGAAAAAGCCATCGCCACCGGTGCCAGCGAATGTTACATCGTTGACCTGAAAGAAGAATTCGTTAAAGAATATATATTCCCAACCATTACCACCGGGGCAATTTACGAAGGTGAATACCTGTTGGGTACCTCTATGGCCCGCCCGGTTATCGCCAAAGCGCAGGTAGAAATTGCCCGTAAAGTCGGCGCCGATGCGCTGTGTCACGGTTGTACCGGTAAAGGTAACGACCAGGTTCGTTTTGAAGGCGCATTCAATGCGCTGGCCCCTGATTTGGCCGTTATCGCGCCATGGCGTGAGTGGGATATGGTATCCCGTGAAGACCTGCTGGCCTATCTGGCCGAGCGTAATATCAAAACCACCGCATCAGCGACCAAGATTTACAGCCGTGATGCCAACGCCTGGCACATTTCTCACGAAGGCGGCGAACTGGAAGATCCATGGTGTGAACCGAGCAAACAGGTCTGGACCATGACCGTTGATCCGGAAGAAGCACCGGATCAGGCAGAGCGTGTCAACCTGAAGTTTAACGAAGGCGCACTGACTCACGTAAACGGTAAAGAAGTTTCACCTTACGAAGGTCTGGTTGAGCTTAACAAGCTGGCAGCCGCCCACGGTGTTGGCCGTATCGACATCGTTGAAAACCGTCTGGTTGGTATGAAGTCGCGTGGTTGTTACGAAACGCCAGGGGGAACCGTGCTGCTCAAAGCGTATAAAGCGCTGGAAACCATGGTACTGGACAAGGCTTCACTGAAATACCGTGAACAACTAGCGCTGGAATTCTCTCACGTAATGTATGACGGCCGTTGGTTTACACCGCTGAGCGATGCCCTGATTGCTGGCGCAGCGTCTTTTGCCAAGTATGTTACCGGTGAAATCGTGGTGAAACTGTATAAAGGCCAGGCTACGGTTACTCAACGTCAGTCGCCAAACAGCCTGTATTCTGAAGACTTCGCTACCTTTGGTGCCGATGACGTATACGACCAGAAGCACGCTGAAGGCTTTATCCGCCTGTTCAGTTTATCAAGCCGTATTGCGGCGCTGAAAAAGCAGGGAGAGTAATCATGGCATTGTGGGGAGGCCGGTTCGCTGCCGGCAGCAGTAACATGTTCCGTCAGGTCAACGACTCATTGCCGTTCGACCAGGCCATGGCCGCTCAGGATATGGAAGGCTCAATCGTATGGTCACGGGCACTGGCAAAAGCCGGCGTGCTGACCAGCGAGGAACAGCAGCAGCTCGAAGCTGCACTCAGCGAATTAAAAGCCCAGGCACAAGCCGGTGAAATCGACTTTAACGCCAGTGGCGAAGAAGACATTCACAGCTTTGTCGAAGCAGCCTTAATTGACAAGCTCGGCGACGTGGGGCGTAAGCTGCACACCGGCCGTAGTCGTAACGATCAGGTTGCAACGGATTTCCGCTTGTGGTGCCGCACCCACATTGAGTCATTAAAAGTCGACGTGACGGCAGTGGTTCGTAGCCTGCTGCAAACCGCCAGTCGTCACCAGCAAGCGATTATTCCCGGCTATACGCATTTACAGCGCGCCCAGCCGATTCGTTTTCCGCACTGGTGCTTAGCCTATGTGGAAATGTTTAAACGCGATCTGAGCCGGTTAAACGATTTACATGAGCGCATGAATCAGTGCCCGTTGGGCTCTGGAGCACTGGCCGGAACGACTTACCCGGTCGACCGTCATGAAATCGCCGATCAGCTAGGTTTTAGTGGCCCCTGCTTAAACAGCCTGGATGCGGTATCAGACCGTGACTTCGTGCTGGAGCTGCTATTTACCGCCAGCACCAGCATGATGCACCTGTCGCGTCTGGCGGAAGATTTAATTTTCTATAATTCTGGCGAAGCCGGTTTTCTGCAACTGGGCGACAGCGTAACCTCTGGGTCATCGCTGATGCCGCAGAAGAAAAACCCCGATGCACTGGAATTACTGCGCGGCAAATGCGGCCGGGTATTTGGTCACCTGCAGGCGCTGTTGGTCACCATGAAAGGCCTGCCTCTGGCGTATAACAAAGACATGCAGGAAGACAAAGAAGGTGCCTTTGATGCCGTGAATCAATGGCACTGCTGTCTGTGTATCGCTTGTGAAGTGCTCGACAGCCTGGCACTTAACGAAGAACGCTGCCGGGTTGCCGCCGCTCAGGGCTATTCTAATGCGACGGAGCTGGCTGATTACCTGGTAGGTAAAGGCATTCCGTTCAGAACGGCCCATGATATCTCTGGTCAGGTAGTCTTACTGGCACTGGAGCAGGATGCGCCCATTGAAGATTTATCGCTGGCACAACTGCAATCTGTGTGCAGTGATATCGACGAAGATGTTTACCCGGTTCTCCAACTCGAATATGGCGTGGATAAGCGTAATATTCTGGGCGGAACCAGTGCTGAGACCGTGACTAAGGCACTGTATGAAGAACTGGAAAAACTGGATAAGTTAGGATAATCGCAAATGGTGCTATCGCATCACGAAAGTATCGGGCTATTCAGAAGCTCGGCGCCATACATCAATGCACACCGGGGCAAAACCTTTGTGCTGATGTTTGGCGGCGAAGCCATTGAAGATGATAACTTTCCCAATATTATTCAGGATATCGCACTGCTGAGCAGTCTGGGGGTACGCCTGGTGCTAGTGCACGGTGCCCGCCCGCAAATTGATCAACGGGTGGCCCTGCGCAAAACCGAGGCGCGCTTTAGTCATGATGTGCGTATTACCGATAAAGAAACCCTGGAATGCGTCAAAGACGCCGCTGGCTCGGTGCGCTGCCATATTGAGGCACTGCTGACCATGGGTTTGCCTAACTCACCGATGCACGGTGCACATATTCGCGTGTGTACGGGTAACCTGGTGGTTGCCAAGCCTATGGGTGTGCTCGACGGCGTAGACTTTGAAAACACCGGTCAGGTACGTCGTATCGACACCACCGGTATTAACGACCATCTCAATGATGGCTCTATCGTACTACTGTCGCCGATGGGCTACTCCTCTACCGGCGAAGTGTTTAACCTGTCTCACGAAGATGTGGCAACTCAGGCCGCGATTGCGCTTGAAGCCGATAAACTGGTGGTATTCTCCAACTATTCGGGCATTTTCCGTAAAGACGGTAAGCTGATTCGCACTATTGAGCGAAACCTGCTCGAACAATTGCACCGCGACGATGAACTAATGACTGAAGCCACGGTCATTCGCGCACTGACGACCAGTGTGGCGGCGGGCATTCCTCGTGCTCACTGTGTTAGTTACGAAACCGATGGTGCCCTGCTGCAGGAATTATTTACCCGCGACGGTGCTGGCTCACTGGTGATGGAAAACCATTACGAGCAGCTTAGGGAAGCCACCATCGACGACGTGGGCGGCATCCTCAATCTCATCAAACCGCTGGAAGAAAGTGGTGTATTGGTGAAACGTTCCCGGGAACGGCTGGAGAATGAAATTCATCAGTTTATTGTGATAGAACGGGATGGCATGATCATCGCCTGTGCCGCGCTTTACCTTTATCCTGATGACGGCTCAGCCGAGCTTGCCTGCGTAGCAACCCACTCCGATTACCGGGGTAAGAACCGTGGCGAGCGGATCCTTGATGAAGTGCGCGAACGCGCCATTGCCGCCGGTATTCAGCGTCTCTTCGTATTAACCACTGTTACCGGTCACTGGTTTCTGGATCAGGGTTTCAAGGCAGCGGATGTTGATGCGCTGCCTGCTCAAAAGAAAGAACTGTATAACTTTCAGCGTAAATCAAAAGTCTATACCCTCGATTTATAGCTGTAGCCTGCACTGTAGCCGGGCTCCCCGGTTGCAGTGGCAATCCCCCTGAAAATCCCCCTCTTTCATATTGTTAAGAGTTCGTTATAATTGGCTTAAACTGGTTAGACCAGAAGGTCATTTATGCTTTCTCCCCACGCTGTCACCATTGAGTGTACAGACAATATTGCTTTATCCGGCTTACTCTACAAGCCATTAAATTCGCCCGTTGCGGCGATAATGATTGCACCGGCTACGGGTATCAAACAAGGTTTCTATACCCGCTTTGCCACCTTTTTGGCCGAGCAGGGTATTGCCGTGCTCACCTTTGATAACCGGGGCATCGGAGACTCCCCTAAAACCCGCAAAGTGATGCGCGAAACTCGCTTACAGGACTGGGGCCAGAAAGACATGCCGGCAGCACTGGCATTTTTGCAGCAACACTATCCCGACCAGCCACTGCACCTCATTGGTCACAGTGCCGGTGGCCAGTTGGCAGGACTGATGCCCAACGCCAATGAGCTGACCAGTATTATTACCTATGGCAGCTCATCCGGTTCGTTACGTAACTTTACCGGTGCCTATAAGTACCAGGCACACTTTTATATGAATGTGTTTATTCCGCTGACGAATGCGCTGTTTGGCCGCACTCAGTCACACTGGATGGGTATGGGCGAACCGCTGCCAAAAGGCGTGGGCGCTCAGTGGCGGCGCTGGTGTAACGGCCAGGGTTATGCCAAAACCGAATTTGGCAGCCATATTCAGCAGCAATTTTATGCTCAGCTTACCCAGCCGGCATTATGGATACGCGCGGTTGACGATAAAATCGCCCCACAGCTCAATATAGAAGATATCCTGACCGTTTATGAAAACCTTAACGTGACACTCAAGGTAATCGAACCTGCTCAGCATGGTCTCGGGCAGCTTGGTCATATGCGTTTTTTCTCAAAACACGGGTTGCCGTTTTGGGCGGATATTGTGAACTGGATTGTTAAACACTCCTGATACCATTCCGCTCAGGGCCTGTTGAACTTTGCAAAAAAAGAGGGGGCACTCCATCGCCCCCTGAGGATCAAAAGAAGGGAACAACAAGCGCTTCATCCATCCGGAATGACGCCGTTGTGACACATCTGAAAAGCAATGTGCAATGCATGCCCTAGTGAAGCAAGTGCATTACACTTTAGTATAATCAAGAGCCGTGCCAAAAAGACTTTATCTATATTTTACAGATAGTTAGTTAAGTCTAGTGAAAAAGCAGGCACAGAATGGGTGGGTAAATGTTGCAAAACGATAACAGTTTTTACCGACCGCGCGGTTGCGCAGCCGGTAACCGGGCCAGAATCAGATGCTAACCCGCTTGTAGGGACGGTACTCCGCCCGCCAATAGTTTTTCTCAATACTGGCTAACAGGTTGTCGTCAGTTTGCTCCAGTGCCAGGCCTTGCTGCATTGCCACCTTGGCAACATCAAAGGCAATCTGGCGACTCAGCGCCGAGATCTTCCGCAGTGGTGGCAACAACTCACCCTCTCCGGTATTGGCAAGTGGTGAAGCATTGGCCAGCGCGTTACTGGCGGCCATCAGCATTTCATCACTGATTAAGCGTGCTTTGGCTGCAATCACGCCGAGGCCAATCCCCGGGAAGATATAACTGTTATTACACTGGGCAACCGGGTAAACATTGCCTTCGTACTCCACAGGCTTGAACGGGCTGCCGGTGGCAATGACCACTTCACCTTCGGTCCACTCAATCACCTGTTCCGGACGGGCTTCCACCTGGCGAGACGGATTACTCAATGGGAAAATGATAGGCAGTTCTGAATGCCGTTTCATGGCGCGTACCACATGCTCGGTAAATAAGCCGGGCTGACCGGATACACCAATCAGCACATCGGGCTGCGCGCAGTTAACCACGTCCAGCAATACCGGATATTCACCGCTGAACGACCACTCGGCGATTTCTTCCTGAGTATGTTGCAGGCGTTGCTGGAAGTCCCGCAGGCCCTCCTGCCCTTCCATTACCAGCCCGTAACGGTCGACCATAAATATTTGCTTACGGGCCTCTGCATCGCTGAGGCCTTCAGAACACATTTGTTGGATCAGCATTTCGGCAATACCGCAGCCGGCTGAGCCTGCGCCCACAAACACCACTTTCAGCTCCGAGAGTTTCGCTTGCTTCATACGGCATGCCGCCAGAATGGTTCCCAGGGTAACTGCCGCTGTGCCCTGAATATCATCATTAAAGCAGCACACTTCATTGCGATAACGGTTCAGCAGCGGCATGGCGTTAGGTTGTGCAAAGTCTTCAAACTGAATCAACGCTTCTGGCCAACGACGGTTCACCGCTTTGATAAACAAATCGAGGAATTCATCGTATTCTGACTGACTGATGCGCGGGTGACGCGCGCCCATATACATTGGGTCATTGAGCAGTTTTTCGTTGTTGGTTCCCACATCGAGCATCACCGGCAAGGTGTAAGCAGGTGAAATACCACCGCAAGCCGTGTACAGGGAAAGCTTACCGATAGGGATACCCATACCTCCAATACCCTGATCGCCAAGGCCGAGGATGCGCTCTCCATCGGTTACCACAATGACTTTGACCTTACGTTTAGTTGCATTGCGAACAATATCATCAATCTGATCGCGCTCTTCCCAGGAGATGAACAGGCCACGTGAACTCCGATAGATATCGGAAAATTGCTCACAGGCATCGCCCACTGTGGGGGTGTAAATAATCGGCATCATTTCTTCAATGTGCGATTGGATCAGGCGGTAAAACAGGGTTTCGTTGTTATCCTGAATGGCGCGTAAATAAATATGCTTGTTCAGGGGCTCATCGAAGGAGTTATATTGCAGGTAAGCCCGCTCCACCTGCTCCTCAATAGTTTCGTAGCGCGGGGGTAACAGACCAGTAAGATTAAAACGCGCCCTTTCTTTAGCGCTAAACGCACTGCCTTTATTGAGTAAGGGGGTTTCCAGCAAAGACGGGCCAGCATGCGGTATATACAAATATCGCTTATCGTCATCAGACATTGTTATTAACCAGTTTTAATTTTGTTTTCAGTATAGACGTTAGAAGATTTCCTCTACGTCAGGCGTTGAGTCTTCCTGCTCAGCCGGGTCCATGACTTCATCATCTAAGACATACACGCTCGGCTCAGTGCCCCTCAGGAAATACTCGAATAGTGTGGTATGGTCTGTGCGCCGGGTCAACTTCCCACTGGTACGATCAATTCGTACCCGCACAATATCGTCTGGTACTGACATGGCTTCTTCCGGCTCGTCTGCAAGTGCTACCTGCATAAAGCGGATCCAGGCTGGTTGTGCAGCCATAGCACCACTTTCAGTGCCCACCATGGCGTTGCCTATCCAACCGAAGCGGTCCGGGTCCCGTTTAGCCAGCGGGTTATTGTAAGCCGCGCGCCCCAGTTGCCGGGTCATATCATCAAAACCTACCCAGGCTGTGGCTACCAGGTTGCGGCTAAAGCCACTAAACCAGGCATCCCGGGAATCATTAGTCGTACCGGTTTTACCGGCCAGATCGGTACGTTGGAGAATATTTCTGGCGCGCCAGCCAGTCCCCTGCCAGTAAGTCTTTTTATTCCAGTTGCCATTGGCTCTCACCGCGGTACGCATCATATCGGCCACCAAGAAGGCGTTTTGTGGCGAAATCACCCTGGGAGCGGCCATTACCTCATCGCTATCGGTTTGTGCCGGTAGCGACTGGTTTAATTCTGCAGCCAGCAGTGCTTCGATATCCGCTTCTTCGCTAACCGGCTGGCTCTGTGTAGCCCGGTTTTCACCACAGTTATCGCAGGCAACCACCGGATTTGTTTGCCACAGCACTTCCCCTGTTTCGTTCAGTACCCGGTCAATAAAATAAGGTTCAATCAGAAAGCCGCCGTTAGCAATGGTGGCCATGCCGCGTACAATTTCCAGCGGCGTATGAGAGCTCGAACCTAACGAAACGGTTTCATCGCGGTGAATATCGGCCTTTTCGAGGCCAAACCGGGTAAGGTGCTCAATAGTGTTGTCCAGCCCCACGCCGCGTAGTAACCGCACTGATACGACGTTTTTCGATTTACCCAGAGCCACCCGCATACGGATAGGACCGTCATATTCAGCCGGTGAGTTTTGCGGACGCCAGGCCACTCCCGTGGCTTCATCCCATTCGTTAATGGGCGCATCGTTGATAATACTGGCAACGGTGTAGCCGTTGTCGAGTGCCGCAGAATAAACGAACGGCTTAATGTTTGAACCCACCTGACGCTTAGCCTGTGTAGCCCGGTTAAACTGACTTTGGTAAAAACTGTAGCCGCCTACAATGGCTTGTACCGCGCCGTCATGGGGGTCTAATGCCACAAAGGCGCCACTCACCTGCGGCAACTGCGCCAGACGCCATTGTTCATCCTGCTCCCTGATGTACACAATATCGCCAGGGCTCACAATGTCAGAGGCCTGTGAGGGCGGCTGACCTTGTCGGCTATCGCTTAAAAATGGCCGCGCCCAATCCATGCCTTCCCATTCAATCGCCCGCTCGGTTCCGGTTACGTCACGGGTGGTAAAAGATTGGTCATCTACACCAATGACAGCCACCGGAAACACAAAACCAAAGGCACCGGCATTATCCAGTTGGCTGATAATAGCTTCTTCGGTAACTTCACAGGGCCAATCGGGGTAAAGTGGCTCACTCACACAGTCCGTGGACGTCAGTTCGGGGGCCTGCTCTGCGTTGTTCTGCGCCGGTGGCCATAAACGTGCCACAGCGCCGCGAAAACCGTGGCGTTCATCATAATCGTGAAGATTCTGTTTCACCGCATTTTGCGCGGCTTGCTGTAATTCAGACGAGACCGTGGCGTAAACCTGATAACCGCCGGTTTCTGCTTCTTCCTTACCGTACAGGGTCACCATTTCTGAGTAAATCAGGTCGGCCAGATAAGGCGCGTCCAGTTCTATTTCGGCACCGTGTTTCTCAGCTGTCACCGGCGCACTGGCCGCTTCATCAAATTGCTGACGGGTGATATACCCTTCATCCAGCATACGCAGCAACACGATTCGACGACGCTCCACTGAGCGTTGTGGGCGGCTTACCGGGTTTAATACCGAAGGCGCCTGGGGCAGTCCGGCCAGCGTGGCAATTTGCGCCAGCGTTAGCTCGTCGAGCCGCTTACCATAATACACCTGAGCGGCAGCGCCAAAACCAAACGACCGGTGACCCAACTCAACCTTGTTTAGATACAATTCGAAAATTTCGTCTTTGCTGAGCTCAGTTTCCATATGCAGAGCAATAAAGACTTCTTTAATTTTGCGAATATAGGTTTTCTCCCGGGTTAAAAAGAAGCCCCGGGCCAGCTGTTGGGTCAGGGTACTCGCGCCCTGACTTTTCTCACCGGTCAAGACGAGGTTAATGAAAGCCCGGGTGATGCCGATAGGATCAATACCAAAGTGCTCATAAAAACGATTGTCCTCAGTGGCCAGAATCGCTTTTTGCAGCAGTTCCGGCGCCTGTTCCAGGGTTACCGGGATGCGGCGTTTTACACCGTATTGGGAGATAAGTTTGCCGTCCTGCGTATAGATACGCATAGGCGTTTGCAGCCGCACATCCTTGAGGATTGCAACGCTGGGCAGATCCGGCTTGATATAAAAATAGATACCCGTAAGTGCAATACCGCCGAGTAATGCACCAATAAATCCGAGTAATAAGAAGGTTTTGAAATACTTCACAATAAGAATAAACAGGGCTTTTTTGCCAAAATGACTTATATTTTATACCTAAGTGTATTTATTAGAACCATTAAATAGAAAATTTTTAAGTAACATCTTATGTTAGAAACTAATCGCAAGTAAATGAGACTCAGTTGATATGCTAAAATCGCTGTTTAAAAAGAAGCAACCTCCCATTGTCGGACTCGACATTGGTACCCGTTGCGTCAAAGCAGTTGTGTTGGAGGGCGCCGAGGGCGACTACACGTTAACTGCGTTTGCCTGCGAACCAATAATTAAAGACGCCTTCAGAGATCGCGAAATCACTGACTTCGACGCTGTGAGTGTAGCGCTGCGTAAAGTTCGCCTGGCACTTAAGAATAAAATTAAGCCGGCAGCCATTGCCGTCGCTGGCTCTTCCGTCATCAGTAAAATTGTCCATATGGAACCCGATCAGACCGACTACGAGCTGGAAGGCCAGATAGAGGTTGAAGCTGACAGCCTGATCCCCTACCCGCTGGAAGAAGTTTATCTGGACTTTGAAGAAGTGGGCATGAGTGAAACTCACTCGGGTAAGGTGAATGTGTTGCTCACTGCCGCGCACCGGGATGTGGTAGACAATCGCTCTACCCTGGTACGTGAGCATAGTTTTGAACCTAAGGTAGTAGACGTAGAAACTTTCGCCATCGGCAATGCTCTCGATTACTTCTATCCCCATCACGAGGAGAGCCAGCCAGTTTGTTGCCTCAATATCGGCGCTTCCTTGCTGCAGGTTTGTGTCTGGCATGATGGGAGTACGGTTTATACCAAAGAGCATACCTTTGGTGTTGATTCGCTGCTTCAGGATTTGTCTTTAGTACACATGCTTGACCGCAAAGACACCGAAGAGCAGTTAATTAACAATACCCTGCCCAGCAACTGGATCAGTGACACGCTGCCTGTTTTTGCGGCAAATCTACAGCAGCAGATTAATCGTGCCTTACAAATGTACATGACCACCATGCAGGCAAGCCGTCCGGAAAAAATCGTCCTGGTAGGTGCTGGCGCAGTTATTCCGGCACTGGTCGATACCTTACAACAGGATCTCGGCATTGAGGTGGAAGTATTCAATCCATTTGCCAATATCAAAATCAGCGACAAGCTAAATACTGAGCAGGTCGAGCAGGTTGCACCTTTGCTGGCAATTGCTGCAGGCCTGGCCAGTCGGGGGATGTCAAGATGGCACATGTAAATCTACTGCCCTGGCGTGAACAGCGTCGTCAGCAGCAGAAACAACAATACATCGTTGTGCTGGGCGTTGTAGGCATTCTGACCGGTTTACTATTCTGGCTCATAGGCCAGGTAATCGATACGCAAATCAGCAATCAGAATTCGCGTAATCAGTTTTTACAAACACAAATTACTGCGCTGGAAAGTCAGATTGCAGAAATCAAACGCATTAAAGAGAGTAAGGCCGCCATTGAGCAACGAATGGCTCTGATCGAACAGCTCCAGAGTAGCCGAAACCTGGCCCCTCAGGTGCTTGATGAACTGGCCCGCACTGTGCCACAGGGCGTTTCGTTCAAGTCTCTGCAGCGTACCGGTTCCAGTATTCAGGTTCGCGGTACCAGTGAATCTAATAATCGCCTGGCTGAATTTATGCGTCAGATTGAAACGTCCAGGGTATTTAGTGCTGGCGAGTTGTCTTCTATCGTCGCAGATACCAGTGCATCCGATGCAGTGAGCGAATTCACCCTGACCTTTTCAATCACTGAACAGGTAGCCATGGAGAAGGAACAAGCGCAGCGAGGTGGCAAATGAAGAAATTTGATGTTGCCAAATTAAAAGAGATCAACGACCTCGATTTTGAACAAATAGCCATTTGGCCGTTTGAAGTAAAAACGGTGGTTGCCTTGTTTATTGTGATTGTTGTGTCTGCCATCAGCTACTTTGGCATCGTAAGCCCCAAGCTGCCGCTTCTGGACCAGGCTGAAGCCAAGGAAGCCGAGTTAAAAATGCAGTTCCAGGCTAAATACCGCCTGGCGGCAAATTTGTCGGCGTATAAGCAACAACTGGCGAAAATCGAAGAAGACTTTTCCTCGATGTTAAAATCGCTGCCCACCCGCAACGAAACACCTGGTCTGCTGGATGATATCACCTACGTGGGGACCAGCGCAGGCCTGACTTTCAGGCTGTTAAACTGGGAAAAAGAAATACCTAAAGAGTTTTACACCGAACTGCCAATTCGGATCGAAGTCTCCGGTGGCTATCACAATTTTGGTGAATTCGTGTCAAAAGTGGCCGATTTACCCCGTATCGTCACCATGCACGATTTTGAAGTACACAGCGACCAGAATGGTTTACGGTTTAGTCTGCTCGCAAAAACCTACCGCGCCGCTACAACCGAAAATAAGGAGAGTAAATAATGTCGCAATTTACTCGCCTCCTGGGGATCGCAGTGTTAGTCTTGAGCGCAACGGGTTGTGCACCTAATATTGATGATTTGGTCACTTATACCAATGAAGTCAGGCAAAACACCAAGCCTAGTATTGAGCCTTATCCGGAATTCGAACAGAAAACCGTCTTTGTTTATACCGCGCAGGAATTTCGTAGCCCATTTGTGCGCCCCAAAGCCAGCCGTGCACCGGTTATCGCCCAGGTAAAAGCGAATTGTTTACAACCAGATACCAGTCGCAACCGGGAACCATTGGAAGCCTATGGTATTGATGCGCTTTCTCTCACCGGAAGCTTCCGCTCAAACGGCGACACCTGGGTATTATTTAAAACCAATGATGGTGGACTTTATCAGGCTAAAAAAGGTAGCCGGTTGGGTTTATTCTTCGGACAAATCATCCAAATTGGTAATGACAAAGTGCTCATTGAAGAGCTTGTTCCTGACGGCACTGGTTGCTGGCAGAAGAAAGAAACTACGCTTACGATGAAGTCGTGAGCAGGAGATTATTAGATGTCTAAGCGATATATTTTTAACGAAAGACTAAACCGGCAAACCAAACGCCGCTACTGGATAGCTGGCGCCGTGGTCACGTTTTTACTGTTTAATGTAGTTGCCGCTGAACTCAGAGCTCAGGAATCTCCGCAATTAATCAACCCAAATGCCGAGGCAGAAGAGGTCTTTAAGTCGACCCTCAAAGACATTGACTTTACCCGTGGCGCTAATGGTGTGGCAGTTACCACGCTAACCATGAATAACAAAGATGTGCAACCACAGGTTATTGAGGCTAACGGTAAGTTAGTGCTTACACTGCCAGCAACCGAGCTTGCTGAAAATCAATTAATTGAGCTGGATGTAACGGCGTTTGGCACACAGGTCACCACAATAGAGACTTTTCAGGAAAAAGACGCCTCGCGGATCGAATTTAATTACACTGGTAACGTAATGACCAACACTGATCAGGATGGAAAAACCCTGACCGTTACCATCAGCCCTATGAGTAAGGAGCAAATCGCCAAGCTGGAAAAAAGTCAGTATCAGGGCGAACCAATCTCTCTCGACTTCCAAGACGTTCCGGTTCGTCAGGTATTGCAGATTATTGCCAAGGTGAATGGATTTAACCTGGTCACCACCGATACCGTTACCGGTAATGTATCGATTAGTCTGAGCGGTGTGCCCTGGGATCAGGCGCTGGATATGATCCTCAAAATTAAAGGCTTGGATAAACGCCAGGAAGGCAACATTTTACTGATTGCGCCCAGCGAAGAGCTTTCTCAGCGGGAAACCCAGAAACTGCAGTCTGATCAACAGGTTGCCCAACTGGCGCCATTAGCTTCAGCGAGTATTACCGTAAACTACGCAAAAGCCGCTGAATTGTCGCAGATCCTGAAAGCCGAAGAAGGCTCAGGGGGTATTTTGACTGATCGTGGTACTGTCACGGTAGACAACCGTACCAATACTATTTTGGTTCGTGATACCCAGGCCTCTATTGATGAAGCCCGCCGGGTCATTGAATCACTGGATATTCCGGTAAAACAGGTATTAATCGAATCACGCATGGTCACCGTGCGCGATAACGTGGATGAACAGCTGGGCGTGCGCTGGGGCTTCTCTGACCGCCAGGACGACAATGGCGTGTCAGGTTCACTCTCCGGGGCGGAAACTATAGCGAGCGGTAATGTACCCGCCCTTAGTGATCGTCTGAACGTTAACCTGCCGGTGGCCAGTGCCGCCGGTAGTATCGGCTTTCAGATTGCCAGTCTGGCTGATGGCACCATTTTGGACCTTGAATTATCGGCCCTGGAGTCAGAAAACAAAGGTGAAATCATTGCCAGCCCGCGTATCACCGTGGCTAACCAGCAGGAAGCCTACATTGAACAAGGTACCGAAATCCCTTATTCACAGGCCACTTCAAGTGGGGCCACCTCAGTAGAATTTAAAAAGGCTGTGTTAAGCCTTAAGGTAACGCCGCATATCACCCCGGATAACCGTATTATCCTGGATTTGATTGTTACTCAGGATACCCGTGGTGAAACCGTCCAAACTGCTACAGGTGACGCCGTAGCCATCGATACCCAGGAAATTAAAACCCAGGTGCTGGTAGAAAACGGTGAAACCATCGTTCTGGGCGGAATATTCCAACAGGTTAACAGCAATGATGTGAGTAAAGTGCCACTGTTTGGTGATCTGCCGGTGGTGGGCGCACTGTTCCGCAATAGCTCAACCGTTTATCAGAAACGTGAGTTACTGATTTTCGTAACGCCTAAAATCGTCACCGAAGCTCTGTAATTATTCATACCTCAGACGGGAAATCCCTGTCTGAGGCAATATTTCTTGCCATTTATTCTCCTGAACCGGTTCTTAATCCTTTGGCTAAGCTCCATTTTTGACGCTTTCGACCTAATCCCTGCAACAAAACTTGCATAGCGGTCTGAGAAACTGAGATAATCCCGCTCTCGAAATTTTTACGAGGTTTTGTGTATGTGCTTATTAGCGACAAAATAAGCACGTGTGAACGGGTGGTTGAGGAAAACAGAAGATTCTGCCCTTAACATAAATAAGTTGTGAAATAAGCAAATATGGCTGAAAAACGTAATATCTTTTTGGTTGGTCCAATGGGAGCAGGTAAAAGTACCATTGGTCGTCACTTAGCAGATGAGTTACACCTCGAGTTCTTCGATTCCGATCAGGAGATTGAACGTCGATCCGGCGCTGACATTACCTGGATCTTTGATCTTGAAGGTGAAGATGGATTCCGTAAACGCGAAGAAAATGTCATTAACGATTTAACTGACAAACAAGGTATTGTGCTGGCCACTGGCGGCGGTTCTATTATGACCAAAGCAGTGCGTAACCGCCTGTCAGCGCGTGGTATTGTTGTGTATCTGCAAACCACCATCGATAAGCAGGTTGCCCGTACCCAGCGCGACAAGCGTCGCCCCTTGTTACAAAAGGATGATCCGGAAAAGGTATTAAGAGAACTCGCTGAGCTGCGTAACCCACTGTACGAAGAAGTGGCCGATTATGTGGTAGAAACCGACGATCAGTCAGCGCGAGCCGTTGCTAACCAAATAATAAGCAAGATTGGGTTATAACATTTAAAGGAGCTACAGGCGTGTCAACCTTAACCGTAGAACTTGACGAGCGTAGCTACCCTATTCAGATTGAAGCCGGACTGTTATCACAGCCCGGCTTTTTTGTGCCCTACATCAAAGGGCAACGTGCTGTTATCGTCACCAACGAAACGGTAGCACCTCTTTATCTGGAGCGGGTACTGGCGGCTTGCGGAGAAAAGCAAACCGATGTCATCACTTTACCGGATGGCGAACAATATAAAACTCTTGAGCAATTCGAAGTAGTAATGACCCGCCTGCTGGAAATGAACGCAGCCCGCGATGTCACTCTGATTGCCCTTGGCGGCGGTGTTATCGGCGATTTATGCGGCTTTGTTGCAGCCACCTATCAACGTGGAGTGCCCTTTATTCAGGTACCTACCACCTTGTTGTCACAGGTAGACTCATCCGTTGGCGGCAAAACCGCGGTAAATCATCCCCTCGGCAAAAATATGATTGGGGCGTTTTATCAGCCTGTGCTGGTAGCCATTGATATCACCACGCTAAACACGCTGCCACAACGAGAATTTGCCGCCGGTATGGCAGAAGTTATTAAGTACGGCATCATTTATGACGCGGCGTTTTTTGACTGGTTGGAAACGAATCAGGAAGAACTGAAGTCACTCAACCCCGAAACTCTTGGCAAGGCTATTTTCCGTTGTTGTCAGATCAAGGCCGAGATTGTGGCACAGGATGAACGTGAAGGCGGTATTCGTGCGCTGCTTAACCTGGGGCATACCTTCGGCCACGCCATCGAAGCCGAACAGGGATATGGCAACTGGCTACATGGCGAAGCAGTTGCGGCTGGTATTATCCTTGCTTGTAAAACAGCAGAACACCTTGATTGGTTAACACCGTCAGAAACCCGTCGTGTTGAAGCGCTCCAGCGGCAATTTAAGCTGCCGGTTACCGGCCCCAACAGTATGTCTGTGGCTGACTACATGCGTCATATGGCACGCGACAAGAAAGTCGAAGCAGGCCAGATCCGTTTTGTAATCCCCCAGGGCATTGGCAAAGCGGTGGTAACCAAAGACGTTACTCAGCCTATTCTGGACGCGGTATTAAGTTAATCGGGTATTAAACTGGCCGTTTAATGAGGACACTATCGTGGCATCTGAGCTGCACAGCAGGCTTGAATATTTAGTCAACTACTCGTCTCAGCTGATTTTTGTCAGCGGAGACAGTATTGCTGAGCAGCAGCGTACACTGGAATCCTTCGTTTTTCAGCAGTCCGATAATACTGAACTGGCTTTTATTACCGCCGAACAGGGTATGCAGGTCACAGATTACCGTGGCACCCTTTGCAAACAACTCCTTGGCCAGGTAGTAGGCAGTTATATCCGGCCGTTAAATGAATTACTCGCCGGTCTTAATCATCATGACGGACCGGTACTCATCACCATCACTCAGGCGCAGCATCTCCCTAACAGTTTCCTGCAGGAATTGTGGGATTTGGTTTTACAAAGCCGGTTTGCGAATAATAAACAACACCTTAATGTGCTGCTATTCGGCGAGAGTGAGTGGGCTGAACAAGCTAAAGAGTGGCTGCCGGCTAAAAATACCAACACGCCACTGTTAATCAGCAGTCAGTCGGTATCTACCCAGCAATACAGTAGTGATGTGGATAAATTACTGGCTGAGCGCCGGGCCGCTTTTGAGCGTTACCGTCAGGAACGTGGCGAAGCAGGCGCCCCCCCACTCACCGATAACCGGTTACGTTCACCCTGGCTGTGGATTGGCGTTACCCTGGTGTTTTTATCCTGTTTTGCTGCAATTATGGGCTGGCAATACGGCGCTACCATGACCACCCTGTTTGATCCACTCGATAGCAACGAGCCAGCCACCGCGCAGAACTCAACCGATGAGCCAGCAGCGCTAATAAAGCCAAGCCGCACACTGAGTATCGTAAAGCAGGATAGCGCTAACGCCGGCGAAGAGCAGCCGCTAGCAGAACCTGCTCAACCGATTGCGCAGCCGCGCGTAATGGCCAGTTTTAATGATGCAATTAAAGCGATCCCGGTACCTGGCAACAATCAGGTTGCCAACGATAAGGTAACTGCAGAGGAACCGGCCACTGTTAAGGCAGCAACAGAGCCTTCTTCGACAGGAGAGAGCACCACACGGGACGCTCAGCCACAGCAAGTTACGGCATCAGCAGAGCCAGTGAGTTCCCCAGCGCCGCCAGAGGAAGCCAGCAGTCAGGCCGCGCCGCAAAAAGTATCACTGAATACCGGTGTAGTGCAGTTAGCCAATGAACAACTGGCTAACAGCGCTGCAGGTCAGTACTGGATTCAGATTGCCGGCATGAAGGACCTGGAGCTGGCCCGGGATTTCTTAACCGATCATCAGCTCACCAGCCAGGTAACCATTTATAAAACCTATCGCTACGGTGGTGACTGGTATGTCATTCTGTGGTCAACGCCCGCCGCCTCTTTGCCAGCCGCTCAGCATCAACTGCAAGCCTTACCGCAATTTCCTGGCAGCGACAAAGCATTCGTTAAAGCCGGTAACCAGGTAAAAGCAGAAATTGCCAGTCTGCCCTAATGGCATAACAAACGCTAATAATTATCGATTTCTGGCTATTGTCGGTTGTCGAGATCCGCGCTGACAGATACAATCAATGACTCGTTAAAGTTGAATGCCACCCAAGGGTAACCTTCCCGGGTGCGGGATGCTGGGCTTTGTGGCGGTTGTTCACAATATCCCCAATAATAAAAATCATAGCGTCAGTGAGTAGTTACCAACATAATGGCCGTCAGTAAACACCGGGCTTTCCTCAAATGGGCAGGAGGCAAATACAGTCTGGTTGAACAAATCAATGCACGCCTGCCAGAAGGAAAGAAGCTCATCGAGCCTTTCGTTGGCGCAGGGTCGGTATTTCTAAACTCTGATTTTCAGCACTACGTGCTGAATGATATTAACCCGGACCTGATTAATCTTTATAATCTGCTTAAAGCGCAACCTGATCCGCTCATCAATGATCTGAAAGACTTTTTCTCGCCGCATCATAACAGCGAAAAGATCTATTATGGCCTGCGTGAGGAATTTAATCAGACCAGTGACCAGTATTACCGCGCTCTGCTGTTCGTGTATCTCAACCGTCACGGCTACAACGGCTTGTGCCGCTACAGTCTTAAAGGCCGGTTTAATGTGCCCTTTGGCCGCTACAAGCGCCCGTACTTTCCGGAACGCGAGATGTTCGTGTTCGCCGAGAAGGCACAAAAAGCCAGGTTTACGTGTTTACCGTTTGAAAAAGTGTTTCAGCATGCCCGCAAAGGCAGCGTTATCTACTGCGACCCGCCTTACGCACCGATCAGCAAAACTGCCTTGTTTACCAGCTACGCGGCCAAACAGTTCAGCCTAGCCTGTCAGCACAAACTGGCCACGCTGGCCCAGCGCGCCGCGTTTAAACGAAACATTCCGGTGCTGATCTCAAATCATGATTTACCAATGACGCGGCAGATGTATTATGGTGCTCAAATCACTACGTTAAATGTAAAACGCTCAATCAGTCAGAAAGGCAGTGCACGCAAGCCGGTAAGTGAATTACTTGCATTATTTGACCACAAGCCTGTGTACCCTATCACTGCAGTAGACGACGAACAGTCCACAAAGTGAAACAATTGATTCAGGGGGTGAGCCAGTTCACCAGGCCAATCAACCCAAGCACCAGTAGTACAACAAAAACAATCCCCACCACAATATAAGGGGCTATTGCCGATTGTGAGAAATCCTGCTGGTATTTTTGCTGACTCTGAACACCAAAGGCACTGGCCAGTACGCTTTGCACGATGTTCAGAAAGCCCGGTTTATCTGCCACAACATTTCAACCAGCGAGCGGTTACTCGCTTTCTTTGCCTTTGTGACGTGACAGTAATTCGAGAAGATCGAGAAAATGAAAACGGTAGGAAGTGGAACGACCTGTCAACCAGCTGACCCAACTGACCTGCTCAGCCTCATCAAGTACATTAGCCACTCGGTTTTCCAGACAATCTGCCTCTGGCGATCCCACGCTCAGGTTAAAACTGCCCACGGTTAAAGCCAGAGCAAATGCTGCCCCTGCGACCCGCCAGTTTAAGCTTTTCTTTAGCTTTGACATACTGAAAACCATTCCAGAATAAAATCCATTGCTGTAATTATAATCAGTCTGTTACATCTGGCAATGAAAATTTTACCCAAAAGTACAAAGGCCACACTAATGTGTGGCCTTTGCGTGCACAAAACATAAACACTGTAAAAGTGTTAAAGGTCTCTTACAGTTCGAAATCTACTGAATAAGAAACAGTGTATTTGATTGAGTCATTATCACGCTCTGGCGTGTTTGCGAAATCATCATTGTCATCTAAATCAGTGCCGCTGATCATAAACGCAAAGCCATCTTTCGCAATGGTTACACCGTAATCGATGTAAGCGTCAGTAACGCCGTTAAATGATTCTGCAAAATCACCCTGGTGGTGACCTAAGTGCAGACCAATCTCTGTACCACTCTCCATAGCAATACCGTAATCAAGTGACAGGTAAGTTGCCTGGCCAAAACCGAAATCTTCACCCGGACCTTCATCTGGCTCAGCATTCGCTAAGACAGATAACGTTGCACTGAAGCTGCCGTAACCGATGCTTCCGTAAACTTCACCAAAATCATAACCCGCATTTTCATCGTAGTTATAATACAGGTAACCTACGTCGTAGCTGATATCACCAGCTTCGCCAGCAAAACCAAAGTAAACGTCATGCTCATAAGAGTAAGCGTCAGACTCTTCATACTTAACGTTAGATGCCCAGGTACCCGCGTAGAAACCGCTGTCGCTGGCGTAATCGATACCGCCCTGAACCGCAGCTTCGTTCATGGTTTGAGTCAGACCACGCCAGATGTAGTTGTTAGTTACGCTAACGTTACCAGACAGGCTATCAGCCAGTACAGCTTGTGACGAAAGACAAGAGCCAACAACGGCTAAAGTTACCAGTGTTTTATTAAATTTCATGTGTGTTCTCCGTATAAATCACGCATAAGTGTTTTTATTTAAATCACTTTTCTGTCTGTATTTTTATTTTTGTGATGTCGGTATACGCAAAACTAGTGCCCAATGTGTCGACACTTGCCAACGGGCCACACAAACTTAATAAATTACTGTTTTAAATGCATTTTTATTCACATTTTTTACAGCATTAAAATCTTTAAAAGCACTTTCGCACAGTCAGTTAACAATAGATTGCACCAAAAAGAAGCAAAATCACCGTTAAGGTGCGAGATAAAACCTTTTGCCAGTTACGATAATCCGGTAAAATATCGCTCAATAAATACGCTGGCCAAGTGTTTGTTTTGTCGTACATATCACATAACAACAGCGCTTCTCATCACTCGCCCGGCTTTACTCTGCTTCCCTACACTGTCTATAAGGGTTAATCATGCAACGATTCCTGATAGCACCGTCGATACTCTCGGCGGACTTCGCCCGTCTGGGTGATGATGTACAACGTGTGCTCGATGCCGGCGCTGACGTGGTTCACTTTGACGTGATGGACAATCACTACGTACCAAACCTGACTTTTGGCCCGATGATTTGTTCTGCGCTGCGTGACTATGGCATCACTGCACCTATAGATGTGCACCTGATGGTGTCGCCGGTAGATGACTTAATCACTCAGTTTGCCGATGCCGGTGCCAGTTATATCAGTTTCCACCCGGAAGCCAGCCAACACGTCGATCGCAGCCTGCAGTTAATAGCTGATAAAGGCTGTCAACCGGGTTTGGTATTTAATCCGGCCACACCGCTGCATTATCTCGACTATGTGATGGATAAGCTGCATCACATCTTATTAATGTCGGTCAATCCCGGTTTTGGGGGTCAGTCATTCCTCCCTGGTACGCTCGATAAGCTCAGGGAAGTCAGGTCTCGTATCGACGCTGCTGGTCAAAACATCCGTTTGGAAGTTGACGGCGGAGTTAAAGTCGATAATATCGCAGCCATTGCCGCTGCAGGCGCCGATATGTTTGTTGCCGGTTCAGCGATCTTCAATCAGCCGGACTACGCCGCAGTTATCCAACAGATGCGTGACGAACTGGCGACAGTGTCTTCTAAGTAATTAAGTGTGAATAGGTAAATAAGTAATGAGCGCAAAACCAATCGTATTAAGCGGCTGTCAGCCATCCGGACAGCTTACCCTGGGTAACTACATGGGTGCGCTAAAGCAGTGGGTTGCCATGCAGGAAACACACGACTGTCTGTATATGATTGTGGATTTGCATGCCATAACGGTTCGTCAGGACCCCGCTAAACTGAAAGAAGCCTGCCTGGACGGCCTGGCGCTGTATCTGGCCTGTGGTATCGACCCGGCCAAGAGTACGCTGTTTTTACAGTCTCATGTGCCTGAACACGCCCAACTTTCCTGGGTATTAAACTGCTTCACCCAAATGGGTGAATTGAACCGCATGACCCAGTTCAAGGATAAATCGGCCCGCAATGCCAGCAATATTAATGTAGGCTTGTTCAGCTACCCGGTATTACAAGCCGCCGATATCCTGCTTTATCAGGCGAATGAAGTGCCAGTAGGTGAAGACCAGAAACAACATCTGGAGCTTACGCGCGACATCGCTACCCGCTTTAACAACATCTACGGCGATACCTTTCGTATTCCGGATCCATTCATTCCTGAATTCGGTGCCCGCATTATGAGCTTGCAGGAGCCGACTAAGAAGATGTCTAAATCAGACACCAATCCGAATAACTTTATTGGCTTGCTGGAAGAACCGAAAAAGGTAGCCAAGAAGATCAAACGCGCAGTCACCGATTCTGACGAGCAGGCGCGTATTTATTTTGACTGGGCAGAAAAGCCAGGCGTGACCAACTTACTCACATTATTATCTCTGGCTACCGGTAAAACGGTGGACGAACTGGTACCTGCCTACGAAGATAAAATGTATGGTCATTTAAAGTCTGACGTGGCTGATGCGGTGGTTGCACTGATTGAGCCATTACAACAGCGATTTAACACGCTACGTGCCGACCGGGCTTATCTGGATGAGGTAATGCAACAGGGCGCCGAAAAAGCACGGGTTCGCGCGGCCGCTACACTCAAGGCTACCTATGAAGCAGTAGGATTTATCGCTAAGCCCTAAGCAGTCGACTAAACCTTGATACTACTGATCGATAATTACGACTCCTTTAGTCACAACCTGGCCAGATATTTTCAGGAGCTGGGTTGTGAACTGCAGGTAGTACGTAACGATGCTATTACAGTGGCCGATATCGATCCGGCAAGCATTCAGGCAATTGTTATCTCGCCAGGTCCCTGCACACCTAATCAATCCGGCGTCAGCCTGGAGGTAATCCGTCAGTTTGCCGGCATTATCCCAATCATGGGCGTGTGTCTTGGTCATCAGGCTATTGGCCAGGTGTTCGGCGCTACCGTAACCAATGCTCTGCAGGTTCGCCATGGCAAGCTCTCCGGCGTTAAACACAACGGCGACAGCCTGTTTGCTCATATCCCGCAACAGTTTGTGGTCACCCGCTACCACTCCCTGGTTATCGATCCGGCTTCCATCCCCGACTGCCTGCAAATCATTGCCTGGAGCGATGACGGCGAAACACCTGAAATCATGGCTGTAAAACACAAAGACCTGCCGGTATGGGGGGTTCAGTATCATCCGGAGTCGCTACTCACCGAATATGGCCATCAGATTCTGCTAAACTTTCTGTTGCTGGCTAAGGTTGTCTCGCCAGATGCCGATATTGATTGTGTATCAGAGTTCAACGGTCAGTCCGTTACGCTGAGCAATTCGATGTAAGACACTGGTTATTTTACCGGTCTGATTGCCTGAACAAACACAAACATGTCCTAGCCTTAGTATTGTAAAACAGATAAGGTTCGGGTATTACATGGATAAAGCGGGACTTCAATGGTAGAGCGGTTACTGACCCCACCAGCTTTTGCTAAACGATTTAACTATTTATTGCTGGCACCTGAGCTTGCCAAAGCGATGGTTGGCCGTCGCGCACCTGGTGAAGTAAGTTACGCCGAGTCTGAGCAGAGCTTTACCCGCCGTCAGTTGCTTAGAGTTGAAAAAGACGCCATAAAAAGCAAGCTGGAAACGGCGAAGATCCAGGCCAATTATGTACAGCAAATTAACCAGCAACTCCATTCGGTTATCGATAAAAAGCTGCTACAGACACTGGCCGACACCCAGGATGTCTGTGAAAACCTGCTGAACTGGTCAGAACATACTACCAACCTGATAGACTTACTCGCCACACCATCGGCCACCATCAGCAAGGTGGAAGCCATTGCGGTTAATATCCCCTGGCTGGTTGATGAGCTGCTGAAACAGGTAAACCAACCGCAATACCGACGCCGCGATGCCCGCGGTGATGTGATTGCCGTAGATACCCTCAAAACCGCCCTGAGCTTTATTGGTATCGATAACGTAAAGCGGGTCATTCCGGCCCTCATTTACAAACAGACCTTGCCGTTAATAAGCGATCCATTTCCGCAAATAAAGCACAAGGTCTGGGAATACAGCCTTATATGCGCCAGAACCGCCGAAGCCATTGCTAAAAGTCATAAGGTAAAACCCTTTGAGGCATACACCCTGGCCCTTTTTAGCCAGCTGGGTCGAAGTGCTATTATTAAGCTGTATTTTCGCCTGTTCGAACAGGTGCACCTGGATTTTTTACGCCATGCGCAAAAAGCCAAATTACGCAATCTGCATTCGGCGCTGGTTCAACTTGTACCAGATCCAAAACGCTTACTGCCTTTAATTGATGAGCACAGTGACAAAGCAGCCCTGCATTTGTTTGAATACATGGTATTTAAGCGCGTTGGATATACCAGCGCCATGCAACAGGTGTTGCAGGACATTTTACCGGATGATGCCGATCCGCTCACACAGGTGTTGCAACAGTCCCGTTATTACGCCAAATATCGAATGCTAAAAGACAATAACCTGTTCCTCGATGACGAACATGACAAATTCATCGCTGGCTGTGCTATCGAATCGGATTTGCTCCAAAAACTGCATAGCCAGACCCTTCATCAGCTCCCCATACTGACCGATCTTTGAACAATACAGCGGCGAAAAAGCCGTTATGAAGAACAAAAATGCGCTTTTTCAACCGATTCATAATCATTCAGTCGTAAAGCCTTTTTTACAGGCAAAAACCTCACTATAGCCAGCATGGCGCAGAATCCGCCGATATTTTTGCCCGGACGGCACCATATTCACATATATGGATAGTTATTCACATTTTATGCAATAAGTGCCAGACCCCTTGATTTTACTGCGTTTGAGGAAAGGTAATAGACAAGACAACAGCCATTTAAGGTGGCATACTGGAGCGCTTAAAAATGAATTAAAGTCATAAATTCGCCAGCCTGAAAGACGCGGGTTTATGACATTAACTAACAGTTAGAGGTGAAAAAATGCAGGTAACCCGCGAAATGTTTGATCAAGTCATGGTTCCTAACTACAACCCGGCCAAAATGGTACCGGTGCGTGGTCTGGGCTCGCGAGTTTGGGATCAGGCAGGTAACGAGTTTATTGATTTCGCCGGCGGTATTGCCGTAAATGCACTGGGCCATTGTCACCCGGAGCTGGTTAATGCCTTAACTGAGCAGGGTCAGAAACTATGGCACCTGAGTAACGTTTTCACCAACGAGCCAGCATTGCGACTGGCCAAAAAGCTCACCGACCATACCTTTGCTGAGCGTGTTTATTTTGCTAACTCAGGCGCAGAAGCTAACGAAGCCGCACTTAAACTGGCTCGTCGTTACGCGTTGGAGAAATTTGGTGAACACAAGCAAAAAATCATCGCTTTCACTCAGGGCTTCCACGGCCGTACTTTCTTCACCGTAACAGTGGGCGGCCAGCCAGCTTACTCTGATGGCTTCGGTCCAAAACCGGGCGCTGTTGAACACTGCGATTATAACGATCTGGCAGCATTTGAAGCACTGATTTCAGATGAAACCTGTGCGGTAATGATGGAGCCGCTGCAAGGCGAAGGCGGTATCATTTCGCCGGATCCAGCCTTTGTTAAAGGTGTTCGCGAATTGTGCGACAAGCACAACGCACTGCTGATTTTCGATGAAGTCCAATCAGGCGTAGGTCGTACCGGCCATCTGTATGCATACATGGGTCTGGACGTAGTGCCGGATATCCTGACCACAGCCAAAGCACTTGGCGGCGGTTTCCCGGTAGGCGCTATGCTCACCACCACGGCCATCGCCCAACACCTTAAGCCGGGTACTCACGGCAGCACCTATGGTGGTAACCCCTTAGCCTGTGCCGTGGCCGAGCGTACTTTTGATATTGTTAACGATCCGGTTGTACTGAACGGCGTTAAACAAAAAGAGCAACTGTTCCGTGACACCCTGGAAACCATCAATGCCAAGCACAAGGTGTTTGCTGAAATTCGTGGTAAAGGGCTGCTGCTGGGTTGTGCATTAAACGACGACTTCAAGGGTGAATCACGTAAATTCCTCGACGCGTCTACCGAACAGCAACTAATGTGTCTGGTAGCCGGCGCTAACGTTGTTCGTTTTGCTCCGTCTCTGGTTATCCCGGACGAAGACATTGCCGAAGGTCTGACTCGTTTTGAACGTGCTATTGCGAGTGTGGTAGCGGCTCGCTAATCAACCGGGAATTGCTCATGTACATTATTCGCCCTATCCGATCGAGTGATTATGACGCCCTGTATGCAGTAGCAGAAGAATCCGGCATCGGCTTTACGTCGCTGCCGGTCAACGAAGGTCTGCTTAAGCGTAAAATCGGCAAGTCACTGGAAGCGTTCAGCCGCGATGTGTCTGCGCCTGGCAATGAATCCTACCTGTTCGTTATGGAAGATATCGTAACCGGTGAAGTCGTCGGTACAACCGGTATCGAAGCCGCGGTAGGCACTGACGATGCCTTTTACCACTACCACCTGGGTAAGGTGGTTCATGCATCCCGTGAACTCAATATCCATAACACGGTTGAAATCCTTACGTTCTGTAATGACTACACCGGCGTCAGCGAAATCTGCACGCTGTTCTTGCGGGAAAATGCCCGTAAGGGCGTAAACGGCCGGTTCTTATCCAAAGTACGTTTTTTATTTATGGAAGAACACCGCGAGCGTTTCGCCGAAATCGTGATTGCAGAAATGCGCGGTGTCAGCGACGAAAATGGCCGCTCACCTTTCTGGGAGTGGCTCGAGGAGCACTTCTTCTCTATGGACTTCCCCACCGCGGATTACATGACCGGCATCGGTAATAAGGTTTTCATTGCCGAGCTTATGCCGAAATATCCGATTTACGTCAATCTGCTCAGTCAGGAAGCGCAGAACGTTATTGGCAAGGTTCACCAGAAAACCGAACCTGCCCTTCGTTTATTGCAGGAAGAAGGCTTTAGTTGCCGCGGTTATGTCGACATATTCGACGGTGGCCCAACGGTAGAAGCTCGTTTAAGTCACATCAACACCGCGCAGCGCAGCCGCCGTGCAACGGTGCATATTGATGACCAGTCAGCCGCCCAGGACGGCGAACTTTGCTACATCATTAATACTAAAATCGCCGATTTCAGAGCGGTTGTTGCCGATGTCAGTTTTGATGAACAGACCGGCCAGGCAGTGCTTTCTCACAAAGCTGCAGCGTCATTAGACGTGGAAGAAGGCGACTCAATTCGGTTCGCGAGCGTTAAACCCCGCAACTGATATCAATACACAATTACAACAGCATCAGGACAGAAATCATGCAACAAGCCATTCATTTTATTAATGGGCAGTGGGTTGCCGGAGAAGGTTCTCCAATTACTTCGGTCGACCCGACCAAAAATCAAACCTTCTGGCGCGGCCAGGCCGCCTCGGCTACTCAGGTAGACAGCGCCCTCAACGCTGCCCGCGCGGCGCTCCCTCAATGGTCAGCCAAAACCGTTGAAGAACGCCTGTCACTGATTAAAGAATTTGCCGCATTGCTGGACGAAAACAAGCAACAACTGGCAGCGCTGATTGCACAGGAAACCGGTAAGCCACTGTGGGAAACCGCCACCGAAATTGGTGCCATGATTGGCAAGATTGCCATCTCAGAAAAAGCCTACTTCGAGCGTACCGGCACAGTAGAAAACCCCATGCCAGTGGGCAAAGCTTTCATACGTCATAAGCCTCACGGTGTCGTAGCGGTTTTCGGCCCATATAACTTCCCGGGTCATCTGCCCAACGGCCACATCGTGCCAGCTCTGATTGCCGGTAATACCGCGGTGTTTAAACCCAGTGATTTAACCCCGGCAGTGGCTGAAGCGACCGTTAAGTTATGGGAGCAGGCAGGTATTCCGGCGGGCGTTCTTAACCTGGTGCAGGGTGAAGTGGAAACCGGCAAGGCGCTGGCTTCACACCCGCAAATCGACGGTCTGTTCTTTACCGGCAGCTCGCGCACCGGGAAAATTCTTCACGAACAGTTTGCCGGCCATCCGGGTAAGATCCTGGCGCTGGAAATGGGTGGCAACAATCCGCTCATCGTTACCGAAGTAGCCGACACCAAAGCCGCCGTGCATGACATTATCCAGTCTGCATTCGTCACCTCAGGACAGCGTTGCACCTGTGCCCGCCGCCTGTTTATCCCGGCCACTGCCGCCGGTGATGCGTTAGTTGAAGCCCTGGTTAATGCAACCCGTAAGATTTCGGTAGGTCATTACGATGCTGAGCCGCAGCCCTTTATGGGCGCTATGATCAGCGCCGCTGCAGCGAAAGGCATGGTAGCAGCCCAACAGCAACTGCTGGACGCCGGTGCCACAGCACTTGAGCCGCTTAAACACCTTGACGAGCAAACTGGTTTGGTGACACCGGGGATTGTAGACGTCACCGCAATTGCCGACACCATGGAAGACGAGGAACACTTTGGTCCGTTACTCAAGATTATTCGCTATAGCGATTTTGACACCGCGATTGCCCAGGCCAACAACACTCGCTTTGGCTTATCAGCCGGACTGTTAAGCGACAGCGAAGCAGATTACCAGCATTTCTTTACTCACATCCGGGCCGGGATTGTAAACTGGAACCGCCCCATTACCGGTGCCAGCAGCGCCGCTCCCTTTGGCGGTATTGGTGAAAGTGGTAACCATCGCGCCAGTGCCTATTACGCGGCAGACTACTGCGCATATCCGGTTGCCTCAGTTGAGCTGGATAAAGTGACTTTACCCGGCGCCCTGAGCCCTGGATTAGAATTAGAATAAGGACAGAAATTCGTTATGCATAAGACAACCGATAGCCTGTTTTCGGCGCTCTGGAAAGATTACGTTAGTATTACCCCCAGTGCGCTGCGCATTCATAAGCTGCTGGCCGGTGAGGAAGACAGCCCGCAGATCGTCAACGACCACGTGGCGTTTCGTACCTTTGCGCTGGATAAAACCCGACTCTCTCACTTAGCTGAGCATTTTCTGGCACTGGGTTACGAAGCTAAGGGTGACTACGACTTTAAAGCGAAAAAAGTCACCGCCCAGCACTTCGAGCACCCGGATCCAACGGTGCCCAAAGTGTTCATCAGTGAACTGCGGGTAAATGAGTTTTCTGCTGAAACACAGCGCATTATCCATGCGCTGGTAGAACAAATGCCTGCCAGCGTAGTAGAAGCCGAAAACTTTCTTTACTCTGGCCGTCACTGGCAGATTTCCACTCAGGAATACCAGTCGCTCATCAACGAATCTGAATATGCTGGCTGGCTGGCCGCCTGGGGCTTTAGGGCCAATCACTTTACCGTGAGTGTAAACCACCTGAACAACATCGACACTTTGGCAGATGTAAACACCCTGCTGAAAGAAGCCGGTTTTGTGCTGAATACTTCAGGCGGTGAAATCAAAGGTGGTGAGTCTGTCTATCTGGCGCAGTCATCAACTATGGCTGATGAGTACAACCAGGCGTTCAGCGATGGCAGCCTGAATATTCCCAGCTGTTTTTATGAATTTGCCCAGCGTTACACCATGCCGGATGGCAAGCTTTATCAGGGTTTTGTAGAAGCGTCTGCAGACAAGATTTTCGAAAGCACTAACGCGCGTTAAGCCTGTAAAACACGGTCGGGCCAGTAATTCCCGACTGTGTTTATTTAATCATACGCCAGCCCTGGGTATGCTTTAATATAAATTGATCATAAGGCAGCGGTTTTTCAAACAGAAAACCCTGATAAGCATTTATGCCTATATTTTCCAGTAGTGGCAGATAAGCAGAATTATCCACCCCTTCAATAATGACCTCCAGGCGCAAGCTGTCGAGCATTTTAAAGATCCCATTTAACAACGAACGGGCCCGTTCAGAGCCATCTATCCCTTTTACCAGACTGCGATCGAGCTTTATCACATCAAAGTCAAACTTGCGCAAATAACTAAGCGACGAAAAACCTGAACCAAAGTCATCCAGCGCGAGAACAAAGCCATGGGCTTTTAATGCGCCCAACCCTTTAATGGCGGCCGCTTCATCCTGAATAAAAATAGACTCGGTAATTTCGATTTGCACCAATTCAGGCAACACAAAATGCTCTGCACAAATAGCCGCAGCATCATTAGCAAAGGAGGCACTCAATAACTGATTAGCACTGATATTTACCGACAACGGCATACTGATATGTTCTGTCTCCAGCATGCTGATATACTCACAGGCGGATTCCAGAGCGAACAGGCCAATATCGCTATCCAATCCATGCTGTTCAGCCAACGGAATAAATACCCCTGGACTAACAATACCGTGCAGCGGCGAAAACCAGCGACATAACAACTCTGCACCAATCAGACTGCCTGCCACATTGAATTTTCCCTGCAAGTAGAAATCCAAACCTCGGTTGCGAATAGTCCGCCGTAAGTCACTGAGTAAAGATACCTGTTCTTTCACATGTTCAGTGAGGCCATCGTGGTATTCAAATATACGGCCCTTACCACTGGTTTTGGCCCGGTACATTGCCACATCAGCGTTTTGAATGATCGAATCAATGCTGTCACCATCATCAGGATACGAGGCTAAGCCGATACTGGCCGACAAGGTCAGCTCGGTTTTACCACTTCTGAACGATTGCTTTTCCAGCTTTTCAATCGCTTTGTTATTCAGTTGGTAGAAAGCCTGTTTGTCTAATCCTGTGCAGGCAATAATAAACTCGTCGCCGCCCCAGCGGGTGACTATAGCGGAAGCGGGAAACGTATTACTCAGCAGGCTTGCAACAATCTGTAAACACTCATCTCCCAGCTCGTGACCAGCAATATCATTAACTTGCTTAAAGCCATCCAGGTCGATGAACGACAAGACGAAGTGTTGCTGCCCAGCCACCAGCTCCTCCAGTGCATTGCGCAAGCCGAAGCGATTCTTCAAGCCGGTAAGATCGTCATGATTAGCCAGCACGCGAAGTTGTTGTTCATTTTTCTTGCGTTCACTGATATCACGCAAGGTGGCAATTAAGTAGGACGAATTCTGGTGCCTCGATTCGAATACCGCCAGTGAAACGTCAACCGCAATCTCTTCGCCATCCCGGGTAGTGAATTCGGTTTCAAACCTTTCCTGATGAGTCTGGTTAATTCGCTCCAGCGGCTCCTTTGCATTGCTGAGAAAACAATCCAGCCGCAGCTTTTTGACAGTCTCAGTATTACCGAGCCTGGCTAATCGCCTGAACGCCTCGTTAAACTCGGTAATTTGCAGACTGGTAGACAGCACCAGCATAGGTTCGCGGGAACTGGAAAAAGCGGAAGCCATAAGCTGAAAGGATTGTTCGGCGCGGTGCTCCCGGGTTTTGTCCTTTGCCATACCTACTATGTAGGTGGCGGTGCCGGTTTTATCGCGCTCCAGTACCTTGCCTCGGGCGCGGGTCCATTGGTAGCCGCCCACCCCACGGATCCGGCAAACCAGCTCGATATCGTCGCTTTCACCGTTGACCGCCATAGACCAGCCTAACTGTACCTGGGATAAATCATCAGCATGGATCCTGCGCATCAGTGCGATGGCATTTTGTTTAACCTCGCGCAGCTGCTTCTGGTGTAAGCCGAAGGAGCGAATGATGAAAGTATCTTCCTTAGCATGCCACTCAAAGTAGCTCTCCTGACTGGCCCATAGCGCCAGCTCTAGCTTTTCCTGGTCGCTGCGACTTGTGGTCAGCGCATCGAAAAGGGCCCGGCTCTTTTCGGTAAGCAGGGTTTCAGCTTGTTTTCTGGCCGCCTTTTCCCGCTCCAGTCTTCGGGTCAGGCTGGCAACACTGGCTGCGGGGGATGACATTTCATTCACGATGTAATTAGTTTAACGTCTATATGATAGGTGTGTGGCACTTCGGTTGGCGTTACATGATGCTCAACCCGTTGCGAAAAATACGCTGCTGCGCCATCAATAAGCCCCTCAGCGAGGGCGTAAAGATCGTGCATGGAATGATATTCCATCTTAATCATGTCGGGTGTACGTTCCAGCACTTTAAACGAAGGCAGGTCGGCATCGGGGTACAACTTCCTTACCTGCACGTGGATATCGTCATCCAGGCAATCGAGGATTTCGAGCACCGACTGACGGTTGGCCATCATCTCGGCATGACCTGCCGACAACACAGTGAACAGGTACTTGCCATAATCGTACAGTAAATCGTTCAGTGGCCGACCGGTCTTATTGACCAGCACCACCATAATTTTTTGCAACTCACTGAAAGGATAATAGCCCACAGCGGTAAAAGCACCGTCATTCTCCAGGTTTGCCTCAACCAACACTTCGTCGGCAAACTCAGGGGAGATGTTTTCCTCGAGCATGTCTACCAGTGACGTGAACACGATTCCAAGCATAGCGTTCCTCCATATTTTATAATTTAAAGTGTAGAAGAAGTCGCTGAAAGCACACACAAATTGCCCGATAAAATCGTTTTTTTTAGACTAAAGGTGTTAGCACTGGGGAGAGGTTTTGCAAAAAAAGCGTGCGCCCTGTGGAGCCAGGGCGCATTAAACAGTTAGATTTCGATGTCGACCTGATCCACGCGTTGTAACCCGCGAGGGAGCTTATTACCGCGACGACCGCGTTCACCCTGATAGTGCGCCAGATCTTCCGCGCTTAACGTCATGCTCCGTTTGCCCGCGGTAATTTTAACTGCCGCGCCTTCCGGAACTACCGCAAGTACTTTGACATACTCCTCGTGGGTTTGCGCCTTGGCCGATGGGATACTGATAAGTTTATTACCCTTACCTTTACCCAGACTTGGCAAGTCCCGCAATGGAAACAGCAACATGCGCCCTTCGTTTGAAATAGCCATGCACCAGTCGCTTTCCAGGTTATCCACCCGCTGCGGGGCGAGCACTTTGGCCCCTGTTGGCAGGTTAAGATAGGCTTTACCCGCTTTGTTTTTACTGATCATATCAGCAAAAGTGCCAACGAAGCCGTAACCTGCGTCAGAGGCCATCAGATACTTTCCGGCATCAGCACCCATCACTACATGACTAAACTGCTCCCCGGCCACCATACTGAAGCGACCAGTCAGCGGCTCACCCTGACTGCGGGCCGATGGTAAGCCATGCGCATCGCAGGAGAATGCCCGCCCGGAGGTATCAAGAAAAACCACGGGCTGATTACTGCGCCCCTGAGCACTGGCGAGATACTTATCGCCTGACTTATAACTTAAGGCCTCGGCATCAATATCGTGCCCTTTGGCGCACCGTGCCCAGCCTTTTTCAGATAGCACCACGGTAACTGCTTCACTTGGCACCAGCTCTTTCTCGCTCAGCGCCTTAGCTTCCGCTCGCTCCACAATAGGTGAACGGCGATCGTCACCATAGGTTTCAGCGTCCTGCAGAATTTCTTTTTTGATCAGCGTTTTTAAACGGCGATCGGAACCGAGTAACTGCTGCAGATGGTCACGCTCTTTCTCCAGCTCTTCCTGCTCACCACGAATTTTCATTTCTTCGAGCTTGGCAAGATGGCGCAGTTTTAATTCCAGAATGGCTTCGGCCTGCTTATCACTCAGGCTAAAGCGGCGCATTAGCTCCGCTTTGGGTTCATCGTGGAAGCGGATAATTTCAATCACCTCATCGATATTCAGAAAGGCAATCATTAAACCTTCAAGAATATGCAGTCTGGCTAGCACTTTATCCAATCGATACTGCAAACGACGGGTGACTGTGTCTTTTCTGAATACCAGCCACTCACTCAGGATAGTTCGTAAATCCTTCACCTGCGGACGGCCATCAAGGCCAATCATATTCAGGTTAACCCGGTAGCTTTTTTCCAAATCAGTCGTGGCAAACAAATGTTGCATCAATTGTTCGGTATCCACCCTGTTAGACCTTGGCACCACCACCAGTCGCGTAGGGTTTTCATGGTCTGACTCGTCGCGCAAATCACTGACCATGGGTAACTTTTTGGCCTGCATCTGGTTGGCAATCTGTTCCAGAATTTTCGCGCCGGAAGACTGATGCGGCAGTGCGGTAATCACCACATCGCCATTTTCTTCATGGTACTTAGCGCGCATTTTGATACTGCCACGCCCGGTTTCGTAGAGCTTACGAATATCACTGCGCGGAGTAATAATTTCGGCATCCGTGGGATAGTCCGGGCCCTGAATATCCTCGAGTAATTCATGTAAATCGGCTTTGCTATTATCCAGCAATCGGGCACAGGCATTAGCGACTTCACGCACATTGTGCGGTGGAATATCGGTGGCCATCCCCACGGCAATACCGGTTACGCCATTTAGCAGGATATGCGGTAATCGCGCCGGCAACACTTGTGGTTCATTCAGGGTGCCATCAAAATTCGGGATCCAGTCAACCGTCCCCTGCCCCAGTTCTGACAACAGTACTTCACTGAATTTCGACAGCCTTGCCTCGGTATAACGCATGGCAGCAAACGATTTAGGATCGTCCGGCGCTCCCCAGTTGCCCTGCCCGTCGACCAGCGGGTAGCGATAGGAGAAAGGCTGAGCCATGAGGACCATAGCTTCGTAACACGCAGAATCACCATGGGGGTGGAATTTACCCAGTACATCACCCACGGTACGGGCTGACTTTTTGTACTTTGCCGTGGAGCTCAGGCCCAAATCAGACATCGCATAAATAATCCGCCGCTGAACGGGTTTGAGGCCGTCGCCAATATTGGGTAAGGCACGGTCCATGATGACATACATGGAGTAATTCAGATAAGCGTCTTCAGTAAATCGTCGAATGGGGAGCTGTTCGACACCGTCTTGGTTAATGGTAATTTCGTCGCTCATGGGTACTGTTTTATTCTCGTCTTATTTTTTACACCAATCCGCCGGGGAAGTGTGAGTTGCCGCAATGATTCTCACCCCATTGTGAGTGAATCCGCCATGAAGCGCAATAGATCATCTCCGTCACCCCAGGCAGATTAATCCTTATTCAATCAAGCTTTTGCAGACGAGCCAAAGTTAGGGTTTAATAAGCGTTCGGCAACCGCCATCTGTATTTAAAGGCGCACTCATTTTGATCGGCAAATTCTCCGTTATCCGCTGGTTACTCCTGCTTACCTGGTTCAGCTTGCCAGTGCACGCGGGTGTGCATCTGTATGACGGCGAACAAACACAACTGCTGGCCGATAATTTCGCTATTCAGCATGAGCAGGCTTCACCCTTTACCATCAGTGAAATCCTTAAACGCCGCCATGAGTTCATTTACCAGGCCGACAACAACCCCAATTATGGATTCAGCGATAAAGGCCTGTGGCTGCATGCTGAACTGTCCAACCTGTCACACAACACCGACTGGGTATTCTCATTAAATTTCAGTCAGCTCGATACGGTTGATTTTTATCTGGTAATTAATAACGAGGTGGTATCACAAAGTCACCAGGGCAAGCTTCAGCGCGAACAGCTTTACCGCGTGCCGACCTTTAATACCAGTATCCCCATTGGTGAAGAAGCCGAACTGTTTATTCGCGTGCAAAGCGACTCATCCAGCCTGATAGCACCGATTTATGTAATGTCGGAGACAGCCGAAATTCGCATCAGCCAAATAGATAATCTTATCTGGGGCCTGTTTTATGGCGGACTGTTTATCCTGGCTATCTACAACCTGGTGCTCTATTTTGGTTCCCGTGAGCCAAGCCTGATTGCCTATGTAGCCTACATTGTTACCGTGCTGGTCTGGCAATTTGTGTGGGGCGGCCATATCGACTTTTTCTTTGCCGATACGTTGTCACCGCTACTGTCTCCGTATACGTCGCTGATTTTCTCTTTAATAGGTATCAGTTCCGGCATTTTCTCGCTGATATTTCTGGAAACCAAAAGCAACTCTCCCTCCATGCATCCGGTGGTCGTGGGCTTTTTATGGTTACAGGGCTTGATGGGGCTGGCTACGCTTTTCGATATCTTCCCACCGGTGTGGGAGCATAACCTGGTGTATGGCGTTGGCATGTTGTCGATCACCAGTTACATCGCCGCCGGTTTTGAAGCCTACGGAAAACGCTACAAACCGGCACGTTACTTTATCTTTGCCTGGGGTATTCTCGCCACCGGTGCCATTGTTGGCATGCTTAGTCTGGTGGATATTTTGCCGTCGAACCTGCTTACTACCTATTGTTTTCAGGTGGCGGTATTCTGTGAAGCCGGCCTGTTTTCAATCGCGCTGATGGAGAAAAGCCGCAGCCAGCTTGAGAACGAAGTCAGCCAGGCCACCGACGAACTACGCCACAATATGGAGCTGATAGAAGAGCAAAATGCCCGGCTCGACATTGCCCGTAAAGATGCAATTAAAGCCAGTAATGTTAAATCACAGTTTCTGGCCAACATGAGTCACGAGATCCGCACGCCTCTGAACGCCATTTTAGGCTTCAGTAAAGAACTCACAAACCTGACCCTGCCGGTAGACAAAATGGAACAGGTGCGGATCATCAACACCGCCGCCGACAACCTGCTCACCATTGTTAACGACGTGCTGGATTTCTCAAAAATTGAAGCCGGTAAACTGCAAATCAACAATCAGCCTTTCTCTCCCAACTCTTTGATTGAAGAGATGGTCACCATTATGTCGAAGTCGGCACATATGAAAGGGTTGGAGTTTGTTCTTGAACTGGGCCCGCTACCGGAAAAACTGATTGGCGACGTCTTCCGTATCCGGCAAATCTTAAACAACCTGTTAAGTAATGCCCTGAAATTTACCTCGTCAGGCTATATCAAACTGGCCGTCAGTGGAAAGGCCCTGCAACACGGTATTCATGAGCTGGAAATAAAGGTTGAGGATACCGGGATTGGCATCAGCCGCAAGGACAAAAACAAGCTGTTCAGCGCGTTTTCACAAATCGATGACGCGCTTAACCGTAGTTATCAGGGTACCGGCCTCGGGCTGGTGATCTGTCAGGAACTGGTTAAGTTAATGCGCGGCCACCTGACCCTCAAAACTGCACCAGGACAAGGCAGTACCTTTACCGTTGTGCTGCGAACCAACCAGTTAAGCCAGCGTTACGCGCTCTCGCCATTGCCTGAATGGCTTAACAAACGGGTAGTCATTTTTGATCCGCATCCAGAGAGTCGTCGCGCCAGTGCGCAAATGATGATTAGTCTGGGAGCCAGGGTATACTGCGTGGAATCCATTGCCCATTTGCAGTCTTTGGAAGATGAATTTGATTACCTGTTTGCTACTCTGCCAACGCTTAAAAAAGCCGCTCGTGAGCAGATGCTCGAAGCCTTGTGTGTATTTAACGCAGGCAAGCGAATTCTATGGTACTCCGGCGACGAACCGTTAGCCGATTTCCCGGCCTACATCGAGGATTTTGAGGCCCAGGTGAGAATGCCCCTCACTATTACCAAGCTCGATGGAATTGTGCACGGCAACATTAAAGAAAAAGTCTCTTCGCAGCAAAGTAAGCTCAATACACTGCCTAAAGCCCGTATTCTGGCGGTGGACGATATGGACATGAACCTGAAACTGCTGGATACCTGGCTGGCTGACTCACCGGTGCAACTGACCCTATCAACCAGTGGTCAGGACTCAGTGAATCGCTGTAAAAATGAAGAATTTGATTTGATCCTGATGGACGTACAGATGCCGGGAATGGATGGTATTCAGGCTACCCGCCACATCCGTAAGACGCCGCTTAACGCCGGAACGCCAATTATTGCGGTCACTGCCCATGCGTTTAAGGAAGAGCAGGAACGCCTGCTATCCTCCGGTATGGAAGATTATCTGCCCAAGCCTATTGAGTTTTCCACGCTTATCACCCTTATCAAACGCTGGTGTCAGGGCGTAGACAGCAGTGCCATGGCGCTGCCAACCCTGGACTGGCAGCTGGCCCTTAAGCGCGCTAATCAGAACCGGGATTTAGCCATGGAATTGCTCTGTGAGTTTATTGCTCATCTACCGCAAGCGGCAGAAGTGATCAGAAGTGAATGGGATGCCCGCCATTACAAGGGCGTACAGGACGAGATCCACCGCCTCCACGGTGCCTGTTGCTACACTGGAGTCCCTAAACTCCAGGCATTGGCCAATGAGATGGAGTCAGCCCTGAAACTGGGCAATCATTATGAAGTGGCAGAAATGCTGCCAACCATCCTGCTTGAATGTGAAATAGCAGCGGCCCAGGCAGATAAATTTATTCAGGATAACGGCTAACTTAACGGTATTTAATTGAGGTCACGCAATCGCGCCACCTGACACTCACGCAACAGCCCGACAAACTCGCCCGGCTCACGGTCTAATTCGCTGGCAGAAATAAACACGTCATAGCCCAACGCGTCTCTTACTGCTGTCATACGATTAGCCAGGATTGCCTTGATACCGGTTAAGGTCTCACCGTTTTCCAATACGAAGGGTTTATCTTCAAACAAACTGCTGCTGTAGCAGCCGCCGGTCGAACAGGATTTATCCTGGGCGTGCACCATCAGTGGCCGTTGTTCAATAATGATGTGAGAAGCCAGACGAGGCGAGATAGTGGTTAAAAATTCGTCGTACCGTTTTAATTTAAAGCCCACCAGTTCCAGCGTGTCATGGTCCAGCCCGCGACTCACCCGGGGGCAATCGACCCGCTGAATATCGTCCCAGGCAATATGCCATTGTCCGCAGCGATGCTGGTAGCTCACTTTATCGCGGCCTATAGCCAGACTATGCGGCGGCTCCCGTAATTTAAACCAGCCCACTAAAAGGGTAACGATGCCACCACTTACCGCAAATATAAGGGGTAAAAACAACCAGTCAGGACTCACACTCAACGCCACTGAAGCAATCAGCAATATAGCAACGCCAATCAGCAGTGTGGTCAGGCCGTTGCGTTTGGCGGTTGAGCGGATAAAAATGTAATCATCGATGGAAGACATAGAAATACACCACAAACATTAATATTGTCCAAATCACATACAGGCGCATACGTTTACAAAACGGACAGTTCGTTGACCACCAGCCAGCCATGTTTTTACGCCCCTTTCCGGAGGATTCAGTTTGATTCTGGTTCGTCATTTTATTGGGCTTAGACATACGCTGTACTGTTCATTTAAACGACGGATTTGAGTAAATAGTTTATCATGTCCCCGGCGCAACGCTGAGAGAATATATTTAGCGCGCCAATCTTGGCAAGATTTACACACAGGGATATGATCCCGCGCAACGATAATCCGCACGGCAGTTAGCGATTTTTGCTACACTAGCCACAAATCAATGAGGCCGCAGCTAAATCTATGTCGAGTTTCACCGGTAATCATATTCTTTCTGTCTCTCAGTTCGATCGTGATGCGATAGAACTGGTTTTTAGTGTCGCCCAAAGCATGGAACCTTACGCCAAGCGCCAAAAGAGAACTACTGTTCTTGATGGCGCAATTCTGGGTAACCTGTTTTTTGAACCCAGTACCCGCACCCGGGTGAGCTTTGGTACAGCCTTTAACCTGCTTGGCGGCGAAGTGCGGGAAACCACCGGCATGGCAAACTCCGCGCTGGCGAAAGGGGAATCCCTGTACGACACAGCCCGGGTCCTTAGCGGCTACTCCGACATTATTGCCATGCGCCATCCGGCTGCCGGCTCGGTTGCTGAATTTGCAGAAGGCAGTCGGGTACCGGTGTTAAACGGCGGTGACGGTGCTAATGAGCATCCCACTCAGGCCTTACTAGACCTGTTTACCATTAAGCGTGAACTCCAGTTCAATAACAAAACCATTGACGGTCTGCACATCGCCATGATTGGTGACTTACGTTACGGGCGAACCGTGCACTCCCTGTCTAAATTGCTGTGTCTATTTAAGAACGTTCGTTTTACTTTAATTTCTCCCAAAGAGCTGGCGATGCCGGACTACATCCTGGACGCTATCGAAAACGCCGGCCACTCATTAAAGGTTACCGACCAGCTCGAAGGGAATATGGACGCCGATATTTGTTATCAGACCCGTATTCAGGAAGAACGCTTCCCTTCACAAGACGAAGCCAACAAATACCGCGGGAAATTCCGTTTAAATCAGTCGATTTACACCCGGCATTTTCAATCTAAAACCGTTATTATGCATCCGTTACCGAGAGATTCCCGTACAGAGGCTAACGAGCTGGATAACGACCTCAATCTCAACCCTAATCTGGCGATTTTCAGACAAACCGACAACGGCGTATTAGTGCGCATGGCGTTATTCGCTCTCACGCTCGGCGTGGAGAATCTGGTGAGTCAATACGAAAAGCCTGTCATCTGGTATAGCAATAAGAGCTAAAGACATTATGCAACGATCCGAACAATTATTTGAACGCGCCCAACTTTCTATTCCCGGTGGTGTAAATTCACCTGTGCGAGCCTTTAAAGCAGTCGGTGGAACACCCCGCTTTATTGAAAAAGCAGACGGCCCGTATATCTATGATGTGGATGGCAAGCGATACATTGACTATGTGCAGTCATGGGGTCCAATGGTACTGGGCCACAACAACAACAAAATCCGCGAAGCGGTCATCCATGCCGCGGCTTCGGGGTTAAGCTTCGGTGCGCCCACTGAAGCCGAAATTATTATGGCCGAAAAGGTGCGTGAGATAGTGCCATCCATGGAAATGGTCAGAATGGTGAATTCAGGCACCGAAGCCACCATGTCAGCCATTCGTCTGGCGCGCGGTTACACTGGCAAAAACAAGCTGGTGAAGTTTGAAGGGTGTTATCATGGCCACGCCGATTCCCTGCTGGTAAAAGCTGGCTCCGGTGCCCTTACCCTTGGCGTGCCCAGCTCGCCGGGCGTACCCGCCGATGTCGCACAGCACACCCTGACCGTTGAATATAATAACCTCGACAGCGTTAAGCAGGTGTTCACCGAAGTGGGCGACGATATTGCCTGTATCATCGTTGAGCCGGTTGCCGGCAACATGAACTGTATTCCGCCTGTGGATGGCTTTTTACAGGGCCTGCGCGATATTTGTGACGAGCACGGCGCAGTACTGATTTTTGACGAGGTGATGACGGGCTTTCGGGTAAGTCGTGGCGGCGCGCAGGAACGCTATGGCGTGACTCCCGACCTGACTTGCCTGGGCAAAGTCATTGGTGGCGGTATGCCGGTGGGTGCATTCGGTGGTAAAAAGTCTATCCTCACACATATTGCGCCAACCGGCCCAATCTATCAGGCGGGCACCTTATCGGGTAACCCAATCGCCATGGCAGCGGGCCTGGCAGCGATGGAACAAATTGCCGAGCCTGGCCTTTATGAACCTATCTTCAACAGCACTAAAGCCCTGGTTGAAGGGTTTCAGGCCATCGCAGATGAACACGGTATCCCGTTTACCACCAACCACGCTGGTTCAATGTTTGGCCTGTTTTTCACCGATGTAGAAAAGGTTGTGAACTATCAGCAGGCTATAAACTGCAATCAGGAACGCTTCAAGCAGTTTTATCACGGTATGCTCGACGAAGGTGTTTACCTGGCTCCGGCTTCTTATGAGGCGGGCTTTGTGTCTAAAATGCATACTCAGGATATCGTCGACGCCACACTTAAAGCGGCGCGTACAGTGTTTGCCAACCTTTAAGTTAACAGTCGGGTCAGGAAAAATGCAGGGATGACGCTGCTTTACACAGCCTTTGTGTGCGTAACGGTACTCTACGCCGGGATTGTTACCCTGCTGCTTATCCGGCAGAAACGGGTTACCCGGCGTATTGCCCGGGCCGCGACCCGCGTTATTCCTGAACCGGTCATTCGTAACGATGATAGTGAACAACGCTTTTTGGAAAAGGCAGATGAAGCCATGCGGCTGAATCAGACTTTCCAGAAGTTTGTACCGAAACAGTTTGTCGACCACTTTGCCAAACATGGTATCGACACCCTCGAGCTCGGCCGCGCCGACGAAGACGAAGTTGCTATTCTGTTTTGTGACATTCGCGGCTTCACCGGGCTGTCGGAGAAAATGAAACCCCAGGAGTTGATGAGCTTTCTGAACTCCTATTTTTTGCGCATGAACGACCCCATTCACCAGAATGGCGGCTTTATCGATAAATTTATCGGCGACGCCATTATGGCCCTGTTTGACCACCCCGGCGGAAATGGCACCGACAAAGCGACCGATGCGGTGAATGCGGCACTCGACCTGCAAAAAGCCCTTAGCGTGTACAACAGCCACCGGGCTAAATCCGGCTATGAAGGGATTCGGGTTGGTGTAGGCGTTCATATTGGCCCGGTTATCCTAGGCACCGTGGGCTGCGATGACCGAATGGACACCACTGTGATTGGCGACAGCGTGAATATCGCCTTTCGTCTTGAAGGGCTGGCGCCGAAGTATCACGCCGATATTGTTATCAGTGCGCAAACACTTAAAGCTGTTAGTCATAAACAACCAATAGACTGCCGGGTGCTGGATGTGGTCAGAGTTAAAGGACGCCAGGCCCCGATTCGGGTCTATGAAGTCATTAACCACCTGAGTGAAGCGAGTCGTAAACAAAAGCTTATCGTGGCACCTTATATTCGTGATGGCCTGGCTTGTCGTATTACCAGGGACTGGCAACAGGCGCTCAGCTACTTCAATAAAGCATTGCTGATAGCCCCTGACGATCCATTGCTGCATCATCACATTCACACTATTGAAACCCTGATGCATACTGACCTCCCAGCAGACTGGGATGGCGCAGTAGCCCATTAATCAACCGGAAGGCAAAGTGAATAGTTACACTATACAAACAATATTTCCATGGCTTATCCCCGTGGCTATCATCATGACCGTGGTGGGGTTTAGGTTAGGAAAACGCAAGACCGACAAACCCATATTAACGGCGCTGTCACTGGGTATTTCCGTGTTTGTGCCGATTGTGGCGATTGTGTATCTGATCTATCTGCTTAATAAACCCGATCAGGCTGCGGCAAATTAAACAGCTGATGCCGAGCCCATAAAAAAGCCGGACGGGAAGTGGAAGCCCGTCCGGCCAAAACAGTCAGCCAACACCGCTTAGCGATGGTTGGTTACTGGTTAAACACGCTCAGCAGAACGCAGAGCCTGGATCCGCTGTTCCAGCGGCGGGTGACTCATAAACAGCTCTGAGAAACTGCGTTTACCGGCAATACCGAAAGCCATCATGGTGCCTTCCAGCTCGCTTTCCCGGTTAGACTTGAGTCGCTCCAGTGCAGCAATCATTTTTTGCTTACCCACCAGTGAAGCGGATCCTGCATCAGCACGGAACTCACGTTGACGGGAGAACCAGAACACCACCACACTGGCCAGCGCACCAAAAATTACTTCCAGAATGATAACCGTGAACAGATAAGCGAAACCGCCGACTACCTCACCATCTTCATCGTTTTGCATCAGGTTGCTGATTAAGCCTGCAACCACCCGGGCCAGGAAAATCACGAAGGTGTTTACCACGCCCTGAATAAGCGCCAGGGTAATCATATCGCCATTGGCCACGTGAGATACTTCGTGGGCCAGCACGGCCTCAGCTTCTTCCTGCGTCATGTTTTGCAGTAAACCTGTCGAAACCGCAACCAACGCGTTATTGCGATTGGCCCCCGTAGCAAAAGCATTGATTTCCGGCGACTCATAAACCGCTACTTCCGGCATGCCGATACCGGCTTTCTGGGCCTGACGTTTTACGGTCTCCAGCAACCATTGCTCAGTCGCATTACGCGGCCGTTCTATAACAACAGCGCCGGTTGAGCGCTTTGCCAGCCACTTCGACATTAACAGTGAAATAAACGAACCACCAAAACCAAATGCAGCAGCAAATATCAGTAAGCTGCTCATACTCTGGCTGTTAATACCCAGCACGGCAAACACCACACTAAGCACAATCCCGAGTACCGGTATTACGGCCAGGTTTGTGATCAAAAACAGCACTACACGTTTCATAAAAGCCTCGCTAAACAAGAAACGAAAATTAACACTGTGCATTATATAGGGTCATCCACTGTAAGTTAAAATCGTATATAACTTACATTTAGTCAGGCAATTTCTGATCAAAGAACACCGGAGGCTGGTATCAGTTACGCAGGGCTTTTACCAATTGTAAAACGGCAGGGTGAGTGAGTTTGCGCTCCGGAGAAATCGCGTAGAGCTGCTCAGTTACGCGGTTAATCACACCGACTTTGAGCAGGCCAAATTGCTTTTCCAGTTGGGGTGCCAATAGCAAGGGGGCAGATAAAGCGCCTAATCCTTCCTGGGCAAAAGCCAGCATCAGCGCGCTATCGTCAAATTCAGCCGTAATATCAGGCTGAATATCCTGGGTATTGAACCAGCCCAACAACTGTTGTCGAATTAACGATTTTTTGCCTTGCAGCAGAAAGGGGGCGTTATGCAGTGAACGGGGAAAATCCTGACTTAGTGTGTCGTATTTATCGGCGGCCGCGTAAACAGCCATGGGCGACTCGGTGATCAAATGGCTGTATGCTTTAATATGACTACCAGTTTGAATGGGCTGATCAGATAACACCATATCCAGACGGTTAACCGCCAGCTCGCCGAGCAACGAGGTCAGCTCTCCCTCCCGGCACACCAGTTTTACCGGTAACTGCAAGACCGGCTTAAGCATTTCGTAGACCAGGGTTTTGGGCAGCACATCGGTGATCCCCACGGTAAAGCTCTGCCACTGGTTATGCTGCTGATTAAGCACCGACTTGAGTTCTTCTCCGAGCTGAAAAATGTCTGCCGCATAGCCCTGCACCAGAATCCCCAGCTCGGTGGGTATTAGCCGCCGGGATTGACGGGTAAACAACGATGCGCCAATGGTGTCTTCCAGTGCACTTATCTGACCACTGATTGTTTGCGGTGTAATATGCAATAGCTCGCTGACCCTGGCAATAGAGCCATGCTCGGCCACCATGTAAAAGTAATACAGCTGGTTATAGTTAATAGGCGTCATGGGCAGGTAGTGAGATCAGAGCTTGGCCTGGGCTTTAATAAACGCAATGGATGGCGCAAAAAACGCGCAGCCTGTCTCGGCTGCGGTGTAATCCAGCCAGCGATCGTACTCGCCGTCGCCACTGCCGTATACCTGACTATGTAACATTCGTTTAAAGGATTGAGAGCTGGCCGCACAAGTAACCGAGAACATGCCTTGCGATGTCATATCACCGTAAGGCATACCCTGCTTGAGCAGGTCAGCCTTGCCCTGCTCTGTTGCAATAATACTGGCTCTGATGCTATGAGAAGAAGGGTTACACTCCACACTGGGCAGGTTATGCTCTTTGGTAGTCCCCATGATTTGCTCCTGCTGGCGTTCAGACAGACTCAACCAACGGCGTAAATCGTGCCGGAAGCGCTGCACGTGTACATAGCTACCACCGGCAAAGCCGTTGTCATCATCTTCGACAACCGCAACTTTAGCTCGTTGTAACCCCCGGGGATTGTCCTGGGCATACAAATAGCCGTTAAGGTCGCGACCGTCCAGATAGCGGAAACCCTGTATCTGTTCCACGAGCTCTACGTGGATCCGCAGCAGTTCCATGATCTCCAGGCCAATGGCGTAGCAAATATCGATACGGTCAGCGCGGATTTGAATAAACAGATCGCAGGGCGTGGAGGGCGCTACGCGGTCTTCGCTTTGCATATCCGGAAAAGGCGTCAGTTCTACAGGGATAGGGCCGGGATAAAGTTCACTCCAGTAGTTGCTGCCCACAGCGATAATTCCTGAAACCATGGCTTCGTAGTGTTCATTATCGTAATAATCAATCACTTCCAGTGCCCGGCCCAGCTTGGCCCGGACAGCCTGTGAATCGTCGTCAATCACATTGAATAACAAGTACTGCGCATGCAGATTGGGTTCAGCACAAATACCTTTTTGTGGTTGCGACATAGTCTTCCCGTTGTTTTTATCGTTATCGACATCGACCGGTGTTGTTATTTAATACCCGGCAGCCTGGCCATCTTTGCGGCTTTCTGATGCGCCATAGTATATCTGCTTATCGGCATCATACATAATCGCTTGATAGCCACCGTAAATCCCCAATATATTTTCCAGTTTGTGACCTCTTTCCAGCAACTCTCTTTCGGTGCTCAGCGAAAAACCGCGTTCCAGACTAATCGAGCCACCGTCTTTCATTAAAGCGCCGGTAGGACTGCTTGAGCCACTGTGAATAAACCGGGGCGCATCACCAGCCTCCTGCAAATTCATACCGAAATCAATAAGATTGACAATTATTTGCGCATGCATCTGGGGCTGCGTGGCACCGCCCATTACACCAAAGCTTAACCAGGGTTTGTTGTTGCGCGTGACCATGGCCGGAATAATAGTATGAAACGGACGTTTACCCGGCTGATATTCATTGCTATGGCCAGGCTCCAGGGTGAATAACTCACCACGGTTTTGCAGAATAAAGCCCAGACCTGGCGGGGTCATGCCAGAACCCATGCCGCGATAGTTACTCTGAATTAACGACACCATATTGCCGCGGCTGTCGGCAACGGTCAGGTACACGGTGTCGCCGTCGATAACGCCGGCATCGTAGCGTTTAGCCGCTTTTAACGGATCGATAAGTTTGCGGCGCTGCCGGGCATATTCTTTACTGATAAGCGGTGCTACCGGGATTTCATTAAAGGCCGGATCGGCGTAGTACTTAGCGCGATCTTCAAAGGCCAGCTTTTTTGCTTCAACGAAGGTGTGAATATAATCGGCTGAATCCAGCCCCATGCCTTCTATGTCGTACTGCTCCAGAATATTGAGGATCTGCAGTGCCGCAATGCCCTGACCGTTTGGCGGTAATTCCCAGACATCGTAGCCACGGTAATTAGCCGATACCGGTGTCACCCAGTCGGAGGTGTGAGAGGCCAAATCCTCATAACTTAGATACCCGCCCTGCTCTTTCATATAAGCCGCAATCACCCGGGCAATATCACCTTTATAAAACGCATCCCGGCCGCCGGTAGCAATTTTTTCGTAGGTCGCAGCCAGCCCCGGATTCTTGAATACATCGCCCTTTTGCGGCACCTTCCCGTCGGGCATGAAAGTGGCTGAAAATCCCGGGTAATGACCGATTCGATCAACATTCATTTGCCAGTAATAAGCGACCAGTTCACTTACCGGGAAGCCGTTGCGAGCGTAACGAATTGCCGGCGACAGCAGGGAGGTCATGGGTAAGCGGCCAAAGCGGTTGTGCAGTTCAAACCAACCGTCTACCGCGCCGGGCACGGATACCGGCAACGGCCCAAAGGATGGAATTTTAGCGAGCCCCGCGGCAGAAAACACTTCAGCAGTCAGCGATTTGGGCGACCGGCCTGACGCATTCAGCCCGTATAACTGTTTACTCTCAGCATCCCAGACAATCGCAAACAGGTCGCCACCAATACCGCTACCGGTGGGCTCGACAAGGCCCAGCATGGCGTTTGCTGCAATGGCTGCATCGATGGCGCTGCCGCCTTGTTTAAGGATATCCAGGCCTACCTGGGTTGCCAGCGGCTGACTGGTCGCCACCATCCCTTCCCGGGCAATGACTTCGGAGCGACTGGCAAAGGGCTTGCCGGTAATTCTGTCATAGGCGCTGGCGGATAAAGCTATCGCCAGCCCTATCACCACACAAGTCAGCTTAATTCCCCTGCCTTTTACTGAACTCAACATCATTATTATTACGTTACCCTTGTTATTGTGAGTGTCTGGCTGCCTGTCTGTAAGAATTACCAGCCCGGCGTGAATGCTTTGCTTAAGATAACATATTATTACAATCCTTCACTTTTTGCTGAAAAACCAAACACCTTTAAATACGGGGGCTGCACAACAATCTTCGGGCGCAGACGAATTGGAATCATGTTTGCAACGCAGTGGGTAATAATGAGTTGAGTTGCTAAGAGTTAATCAACTGTCCCCTCGCTTGCAGTACTGGTGGACCATTTTTTCAATTTGTCTTGTGAGACATCCAATCGCAGAGAGTCAGTACCATGAGCACAGAATTTAGCATCGTTACTATTGTGAAGCATCGCACCCAGCAATTGTCTAATTTACTAAACAGTATTGAGCGTGCTTCAGTTATCCCCAAAGAGGTAGTGATTGTATGGATGACTTCGCCCAGCGACGAGTCACTATTAAGCAGTGAGCACTTTGACATTCAGCATTGTTTTACCACCCATTCAGAGTTGCCCATAGCCAAAGCCCGTAATCGCGGCTTCGAAGCCTGTACCACCGCAAAGATTATCTACCTGGACGTAGACTGTATATGCCCGGCAACGCTGCTGCAGGAAATGACAGCGCCACTGGTAACCGGCAAGGTGATCACCACCAATATTACTGACCTGCCATGCAAAGCCGAAGAAGTCTCTAAAAGTGTCTTACAAAACCTGGCTTTAATACCGGTTCAGGCGCCCAAAGAACTCCCATTTGTTCATTTTGATGCCACGGCATTTGCTATCACCAGGGACGATTTCGATCGTCTCGGCGGCTTTGACACCGACTATGATGGCTATGGCTTCAGCGATGTGGATTTTGCCATGCGCTGCAGCCAGGCTGGCCTCACATTAGTGAATACCGGCCAGCACGTCTTTAAACAATTTCATATGCATTTTGATCCGCCGCTTAACCACCTGTGCGATCTCGTTGCCAACGCGGAGCTGTTTAAACAAAAGTGGAGTTGTTATCCCTTCTGCGACTATTTCGAAAAGTTTGCTGAGCTAGGCTATGTGAATGCGGATTACGAACAAGCCGGGATCCGGGTTACCCGCCTGGCATCAGAGGAAGAGCTGGATGAGTTTTTCATAGAGCAGCCCTGTGAGGAGCAACCGGAAGTTGCTGAAGATATGCGCCAAACCGCTTAAGACGTAAGACATTAAAAAGCCCGGTACACTTAAGCAAGTGTACCGGGCTTTTTTGCATCGGATTGATTTATTTGTCTTTCAGCGGGGTATCTTCGGTTACCGGCACCGTATTTACGTCGGTATCCAGTGACTCCACAGCCTTTCTTACGCCTGCTGCGTAGTCCGGGTGGACCTTTTCCAGAACCGCATACCAGCGCTCCTTTACTCCATCTGAGCATGGCCCCATGGCCGCTGCGTAATTTTTGTACAGGCGTGCCTTTTGTTCCTCTGTGAACATTTCATACAGTGCTCTGGGCTGCACGTAATCAATATCAGCTTCCTCCTGATTGTAACGGTCGGCGTCGCCATCGATACGAAGCGGTGGCTCGGGGTTTTCCACCTGCGCTTGTGGGCCGCTATGCTGATTAGGTTCGTAATAGGCATCCGGATTATCAAAATCATTGGTAAAGAATCGCATAGCACCATCTTTGTGATAGTGATTCACCTTCGCGTTCTTCGGTGCATTAGCTGGCAGGGCTTCATAGTGCGTACCGAGTCTGTAACGATGCGCATCTGCATACGAAAAAATCCTCGCCTGGAGCATTTTATCCGGACTAAATCCAATGCCTGGCACCACGTTTGACGGGCTGTAGGCGGCATTTTCAATCAATTGAAAGTAATTTTCCGGCACGGTATGCATTTCCAGCTCGCCCACTTCAATCAACGGGAAGTCTTTATGCGGCCAGACTTTGGTTAAATCGAAGGGGTTGTAGGCCTGATTACCGGCTTCTTCTTCAGGCATCACCTGAATATACAGTGTCCACTTCGGATAGTTGCCTTCATCAACGGCGTTGATAAGGTCTTCCTGATAAGACTCCCGGGTCTTACCAATAATCTGCTCAGATTCTTCATTGGTATAATGCTCGTGACCCTGTTGGGTTTTAAAGTGGAATTTCACCCAGAAACGCTCGCCCTTGGCATTCCACATACTAAAAGTATGGGAGCCATAGCCATTCATATACATCGGATTTTTGGGAATACCGCGGTCAGACATTAAGATCGTCACCTGATGCACGGATTCGGGTTGTGCCGCCCAGAAATCAAACATGGCTTCCGGGCTTCTGAGGTTAGTTTTTGGGTGGCGTTTCTGGGTGCGGATAAAGTCGGGAAACTTAAAGGCATCGCGGATAAAGAAAATGGGCGTGTTGTTACCCACCATATCCCAGTTGCCCTCTTCTGTGTAAAACTTTAAGCTGAACCCACGCACGTCACGCTCAGTATCTGCTGCTCCGGATTCACCAGCCACCGTTGACCAGCGACTCAGCACCTCGGTTTTCTTGCCGATTTTTGAAAATAGATCGGCGCAGGTGTATTGGGTAATGTCGTGCGTAACGGTAAAGGTACCTTGCAATCCCCACCCCTTTGCGTGCACTGCCCGCTCGGGAATACGCTCGCGGTTCTGATGGGCGAGCTTTTCAATGAGTTGATAATCTTCCAGTAAAACCGGGCCGCGACTGCCTGCCGTTTTTGAGGTGGAGTTTGACGAAACCGGCGCGCCTGCGGTGGTGGTGAGCTTGGGTGCTTTAGCCATTATCTATCCTTTGATTGCGAATTTAACCTTGTTACGCGTAATGGCGAAATAACGCTCAATCGATTTAGGCAATTGCCTGTAACAAATAAAGCGATTAACTCAGCAGGATGTCTACCGCGCCTGCCGCTTTTTACGCAAAATTACCACCACATGTTAAACTAAATTGTCAACCGGTTAGCATTGCCAGCAGTAGCCGCGCAGCTGATGTTATGAACTGCTACTGGTCACAAATCCAGGCCCTGTGCCAATACTTGGGATGCAGTCGATGACAACCTATTTTGTAGCCGTTATTACCCTAAACCTGGTGTGCTTTCTGTTCATCCTGCTATCCGGTATTCAGCATAAGAAGCATCACTACTACTCTCTGGCAATCGTTAATTTACTGCTGATTGGCTATCATTTTTTATCCTGGCGCTTTCACCTGGCTGCCAGTGTTTCCGAAGCCATTACTCTCAGTCGACTGCATACCAATACCGTAATCCTCGGCTGGCCGTTTATTATTTATACCTTTGGCCACTGGTGCAGATTTCGCTATACCAACCTCATGGTACTGGCTTTTGCCACAATGGCGGCCATTTTTACCTTGTTGAACGCCTTTTCTGATGTGGTTTTGCGGCATGGCAAAAACCCAAAACTGGTCAAATTTGATAACTTATTCGGCGAACCGATGACGCTGCTGGTTGGTGAGCCGAGTGTGTTTTTCTCTCTGTTCCACGCTGGTTTTCTTTTTATGGCCGTGATGTTGCTATTGTTTGCTTTGCGTTTCTATAAGCAACAAAACAATTATGTTTCGCTGACTCTGACTGTTTGCCTGGGGTTGTCGGTAGTCACCAGCTTTGTCAGCTATCAGATAGACAGCGGCACCATCCCGCTTTTTTACACCGGAGGTCTGCCTTTTACACTCATCTCTCTGGCTTTTGCTTTAATGCTGAGCGTTTCATACCGGCGCAATGCCCGGGAGCTGGATTATCAGCGTAAACGCCAGGAGCAATTCGAGCTAGCCCTAAAACGCCTCGCTACCAGCGCAGCCTGCAACAACGCAGATAACTTATATATCGAACTGATTGAAACCCTTTATCAGCTGTCACCCGCCGAATTTATTTTTATCGGTGATACCAGTACAGACAGTGAGACCAAGATAGCAACCAGAGCAGTACTGAAGCACGGGCAACACTGGCCAAACTTCACTTTTCATACTGAGGGCACACCTAGTCAGGAAGTACTCGATAAGGGCCTGCATAGTGAAAAGCACATTTCTGCCGCAGGTTTTCGTTGTCGAGAAACCAGTGAGGTATCGGCATTTACCAGCTACACAGGCATAGCCATTGGTAATAGCGATCTATCTAAAACCGGCTTAATTATGATGTTCTTTGACCGGCCCGATAACATTGATAATGCTCTGCATCAAGCCCTGCAGGTTGTCTCATCCCGGGCTGCATCAGAACTACAACGCTATCAACTCGAACAAAAATTACGTTCAATGGCTTATTACGATTACCTGTCGAACTTACCAAATCGCGCACGCTTACTCGAAGTGCTCAATGCTACCTACCTTGAAGCCACCAGGCATCGGCAGAATGCAATGCTGGTACTGCTTGATCTGGACCATTTTGGTGAGATAAACCGAAAGTACGGCTACGAAATTGGCGATCAGGTGATCCACATTCTGGGTAACAGATTTACCGCCTATCACTCAGCGGATGTTTTTATAGCTCGTAATGGCGGCGATGATTTCGCCATTTTGCTAACCAACCTGCAGGCTGACTACACTGCACTGCTGCATGTTCACTGGGCCGCACTGAAAGCCATCATCAGTGATGAAATTACCATCGGCCGGCGCAAAATATCAATGCAGTGCAGCGCCGGGGCAGTTGTGTTCCCAGAACAAATTGAAAGCCGTTTTGACGTCATCAGCTCTGCCGAACACGCACTGCAACAGGCCAAAGAGCGTGGCCGCAACCAGTGCTCATTGTTCGCCCCTGAAATGCTGGCCATCAAAGATGCTGCCCGGGAGCTGGAAGAAGACTTATCCAGAGCGTTACAAAATAATGACGAACTCTCAATGGTTTATCAGCCAAAGGTGGATGCCCATGGCAGGCTGACCGGGAGTGAGGCATTGTTACGCTGGCACCACCCGGTTAAAGGGTTTATCTCACCAGCGCATTTTATCCCCATTGCCGAAGAAACGGGTCTCATTCACGAATTAGGTAAGTGGGTATTACGCCGCGTCTTTGAGCAGATCCGCGACTGGCAGCAGCGAAATGTGCCGCTTCACCGGGTTTCCATTAATGTCACGGCCTCCCAGTTTGCCGAAGGCGATTTTATTCATTACCTGCTGGCACAGCGGGCTGACTACCACATACCGGCACAGCTCATCGAAGTCGAGCTTACCGAATCGAGTTTGTTATTCGATAGTCACAAAGCCATAGAGCAACTGAAAACCCTACAGAACACCGGGATTTCTGTGGCACTGGATGATTTTGGCACCGGCTACTCGTCACTCTCATATCTACGCGATTTACCGCTGAACGTGCTTAAAATTGATAAGTCCTTTATCGACAATATCAACCATCAGCAAAGTAAGGAGCTGGTCAGATCAATTATCGCCATTGGCAAACACATGAAGCTGCTCACGGTCGCTGAAGGAACGGAAAGCAAGGAACAAGTAGAGATGCTTAAAGAAATGGGCTGTGACTACTTTCAGGGCTATTTCTTTAGCCGTCCGCTGACTGCCGAAGCTTTCGAAGCATACGCTATGAACTAAAATGCTGAATACGAGCAAGAAAAACCCCGCATAAGCGGGGTCTGAGTCGAAGTGATATAGGCTTATTATTATTAACTTAAGTGCCTAATCAATAATGTGTCCGAAGATTATGAACGGCCACCAGTGAAGTCAGGATAAGCTTCCAGACCACATTCACTGATATCAACACCTTCAAATTCTTCTTCTTCGCTAACACGTACACCAATAACGGCTTTGATGATTAACCAAGCCACTAAACTGGTAACGAATACCCATACGAAGATAGTCAGAGCACCGATGATTTGACCAGAGAAAGTCGCGCTACCAGTAACAGGAACCAGTAACAGACCTAACAGACCCACTACACCGTGAACAGAAATCGCACCTACCGGATCATCGATTTTCAGTTTGTCCAGAGTAACGATGCTGAATACTACCAGGATACCACCCAGGGCACCGAACAGCGTCGCAGTCAGTGGCGTAGGAGTTGAAGGTTCAGCAGTAATAGCAACCAGACCAGCCAGCGCACCGTTAAGTGCCATAGTCAGGTCAGCTTTACCAAACATGATGCGAGCAACAATCAGGGCAGCAATAGTACCACCCGCTGCAGCAGCGTTGGTGTTCATGAATACTACGGCAACCGAGTTTGCACTTTCTACAGTAGCAGTAGCCAGTACTGAACCACCGTTGAAACCAAACCAACCCATCCACAGGATGAATGTACCTAAGGTAGCCAGTGGCAGGTTTGCACCTGGGATAGCATTTACTTTGCCATCTGCCGTGTATTTACCTTTACGGGCACCCAGTACCAGTACACCCGCTAATGCAGCCGCTGCACCAGCCATGTGAACGATACCAGAACCAGCGAAGTCAGAGAAACCAAGGTCGCCCAGCGTATACATGCCGAATACAGACGCGCCACCCCAGGTCCAGGCACCTTCCATTGGGTAGATGAAACCAGTCATCACCACCGCAAAAGCAAGGAACGCCCACAGCTTCATACGCTCAGCTACCGCACCAGATACGATAGACATTGCCGTGGCAACGAATACTACCTGGAAGAAGAAGTCAGCAGATGGTGCATAGGTTGCTGGCTCATCAGCCACGCCAGTTGCGCCGTCAGCCATGATGCCGCTCAGGAATGGACCCCAGTCGCCACCGCCGTACATGATGCCGTAACCGCAGATCATGTACATAGTACAAGCAATCGCAAACAGAGCGATGTTTTTAGTCAGAATTTCAGTTGTGTTTTTAGCACGTACAAGGCCTGCTTCCAGCATGGCAAAACCTGCAGCCATCCACATTACCAGTGCGCCACAGATCAAAAAGTAAAAGGTATCTAACGCGTACCCTAATTCAAAAGTTGTTTCCATTATGCTTATCTCCGCAAATTTCTCGTCGACTGCTCTTACAGTGCGTCGGTATCTGTTTCGCCAGTACGAATCCGGACAGCGCCTTCAAGGTCGTAAACGAAGACCTTGCCGTCACCAATTTTGCCGGTTTTCGCAGCACCAGTGATGGCTTCAACCAAACGCTCCACCTGATCATCCTGAACTGCTATTTCCAGTTTGACTTTCGGCAGGAAGTCGACCTGATACTCGGCTCCGCGGTATAATTCTGTGTGTCCTTTTTGACGTCCGAAACCTTTCACTTCGGTTACGGTCAGACCGTCAATACCGATTTCTGAAATGGCTTCACGAACATCATCCAGCTTAAATGGCTTGATGATTGCTGTGACTAGTTTCATGTGTTGCTCCCAAAAAAATAGTGGTTTGCTACCAGTGTTCATGTTGTGCGAGATTGACTAGAACAAGTCCTATGCCACAAATTAAAATACATATAAATCAACAACTAAATTTAAAATTGTTATATTTTCTTACATTTTTACGCACCATTTAAATGCATCATACCCGGTTTGCACCAAATTGGTGCCTACACTATTCATCCTGTCATTAATGTCGTTTATCGCAGGGAACTTAGCGTAAAATAGCCGGTCTATCTGGCATGGAAAAAATGGACTTCGCCTTTACCGGGCCCACGCGTTTTCAACCTGCTGAACCAGCCCCGAAGAGGGCTGGCAAACTGGTGTGGGTGATTGTTGGTTCGGTGCTGGTACATATTGCAGTACTGGCCACGTTATCGTTTCCACCACCTGCATCACAGCCCGCGAAAACCAGTCGTCCGGTGCAAGCAGTCCTGTACACGCCTGTGATACCGATACCGGCACCAAACCAATCCGCGCCCACAGAATTGCCCGAGCCTGCCGTAGCCGAAATACCAGTTGAAGAGCCCGAAGTAGTCGAGTCACAGCCCGCACACGAACCACCACCATCCGAAGCGGCACCGCAAGCAGACGAAATTCCCGCAACGGCTACCGAAACATCAGTGCCCTCTTCAGGTGAAATACTCACCCAGGCAAAGGACAGCCCGGCGCCGCCTTCACGAACCTTATCCGACGCCATCAGCCGGGGCATTGCTGGGCAGCAGTTACAAAAACAACATGAACTCGCCGAACAAGTCACGCGGCAGCGCCGTCTGGAGCAGAAATCACCCGATTTACACATTGGTGAGTACGAACCCGTTGAGCAGACCGTCGGAGAATATGCCGTGAATTGCGAAAAGGGAGTAAATAGTACCGTGGCAACAGTTGCGCGACTGTTTGGAGGCAATGTAAAGTGCAACAGTCGTAACGAATTTCAACAATTCATCGACAAACGACAACATAAACAACCAGAACAATAAGGGATTGCCTGTGGCCGGAGCCAACCTACTTGCACTCATTGATGATATAGCCACACTGCTAGACGATGTCGCCATGATGTCGAAAATGGCAGCTAAGAAAACTGCCGGGGTACTGGGCGATGATTTAGCGTTGAACGCTAATCAGGTACAGGGCGTTAAACCCGAACGCGAAATACCCGTGGTATGGGCAGTGGCTAAGGGATCCTTTATCAACAAATTGATCCTGGTGCCCGCAGCATTGTTGATTAGTGCTTTTGCAGCGGTACTAATAACAGTTCTGCTGGTACTTGGCGGGCTTTATTTATGTTTTGAAGGGGCCGAAAAGGTGCTCCATCGTTTTCTGCCCCATGCCGACAGCACTGAGGAAGCCGATGAACGCCTTAATAATCTGGCCAATGGTTCCATTGACTTAGTGAAAATGGAAAAAGACAAGATAAAAGGGGCCATCCGCACCGACTTTATTTTGTCTGCAGAGATTGTGGTGATCACCCTTGGCAGCCTGCAGGATGCCGACCTGACCACCCAAATTCTGGTCCTTAGCGGACTGAGTATCGCTTTTACCATTGGGGTTTACGGCCTGGTGGCCGGTATTGTTAAAATGGATGATCTCGGCTTGTACCTGCTACGCAAATCACTGACCGGCGGCTACAACGGTGTGCAGCGTATGGCCGGCCGGTTTTTGCTGACCGCAGCGCCGATTCTGATGAAAGTATTGTCATTCGTTGGCACCATCGCGATGTTTTTGGTGGGCGGCGGTATTCTTACTCACAGCATCCCGTTTTTACACCATATCGCGGAGTCAGTGACCCAGCTAGTACCGCAGATAGCCTTACTCCTTAGTATTACCGCCGATGGCATCGCCGGATTAATCGCCGGTACAATCCTGGTCTTTGTTGTTCAGGCGTGGCATAAAATCAGGGGGTGACTTTAAACTCCCCCTTCATCATCACCCAGTGACCCGGCACCGCACAGAAAAAAGCATATTGCCTGGCTGGGTCTAATGCATCCACGGGAACACTGATGGTGACGGATTCTCCACCGCCAATAACCTTCGACGAAGCTACTACCCGCATGTCTCCAGGCTGCACATAATTATTTTTCAGGCCAGCCTTATTGCTGTCAGAAACAATGCCTTTCAAATCGCTTTCCAGCGCAATCACAAGATTGTGCCCCATGGCAGTAACCGGCAGCTTTCCGGCATGTGTAAGGGTAATCGACACGGATTCGCATTGCTGAGAAACCGCAAGTTGCTTAGTGTCGAACTGCATTCTGTCATTAGCGGTTAATGACAAGGCACACTCAGACGCCGCTGATGCCTGAAAAGACAAAATGGCAGTAACTAAAAAAATCATATATCGCATGGCTAACTCCTCGTTTTGGGTTAGTTAACCACGCTCCTCGTTATTCAGACTAACCGGTAAAATTAATCGGTTTAGTTAATTTTTTAAATCGACCGTAGCGTCAATGCACCACCAGCTTAGCAAAAATCACTAAGCTGCGGGAAATCTCACCTAATTTTGGTGTTTCAGGCTATTTCCATTTTAAATAAAAGATTGATGAAACAATTAAAAATAAAGTTATATCAATAACTTAAATTTATTTTACCGTGCTGGCACAACTATCGCTAACTATTCTGCGACTTAGATAAACAGACAGCCTGCTCGGCGAGCATGATGAGGCTCTGATTGGGTACAGGGCAGTAAGCGTAATGCTTATTGGTGTGCCCGTAACGAACAGCGAGGTTCAAGATGATGATTACTTACAGTTTTTTAATTTGGCTTTTATTGGGACCGGTGCTGGCCTATATCGTTGCGCTGGGGATTTTTAACGGGATTCGTTACCTGTTTACGTCAAACTCATTGATCCACTAAAGGCTTACCACATTTGTATCCCTGGACACTCCCGTAGTGCCACTTCTCAGGAATTGCAGATCTCTGCAATCTCCTGAGTTTTTTTATCTGCTAAAGACTAATCAATTCCCCCAGGCAACTTCACCAGACTCAAGGCTTTTCTTATCAAAGACAAACCTTCAAAAATTCACCAATAAAGAATAAAGCTTTACCTCCCCCTTAAAGTGAGCTTATTTAAATCGAAGAAAGAACAAACTTTGTGCCCTTCTTCAGTGTTGTTATCGTCACTGGCATACATAACAAACCAGAAGAATCATCATGGATGAGGATTCAGTAGATGCGGCACATGGATGTGCCGTCATTGACGGTCTGGTTTGTTCTGCCAGGGACGATGACGTTGTTCACTGATAAGGGCTGCGGGGAGTCCAGAGTGGTTCACGGTCACCGGGTCGCATTACACCCTCTGATCGGCGTCGGCGACTCCGACAGCGATCTTTAAACATCATTCTTTCGCTGAACCAGGGCTAAGCTCTCAAAAAAAGCGAAGGGGTCATCTCCTCTTTGGGTGCTTTCGGCACCCCGACATATTGCCGTTCAAGCAAACCAGATTAACCTATCAACCCCCAAACAGCCGCTCCCACCAGGACTTTTCCTTAGCTTTCTTAGCCGGTGCTTTTTCTCCTGCTTGTCCCGCGCAGCCCTGCGCAGGCGGCAGCGCATCGAGTACAGCAGGCACACTCATACTGCCCTGACATCCGGCCGTAACCACCGTACCGGTTGCAGGATCGAAATGCGCGATCCCCAGGCCATTTGGAAAACGGCGCGACAGGGATTTCGGTTCCTGCAATTGCTGATAGGCAAGAAACACTGGCAGTGCCCCTGTAGAGCCTGTCAGGCCAGTGGAGCGGTTTTCATCGTTGCCTACCCACACCGTTGCCAGATTATTGCGGTCGTATCCGGCGAACCAGCTATCGCGGTAATCATCGGTGGTACCGGTTTTGCCTGCCATGTTGATATTATCAAAGGTTCTGCCAATGGCTTTTGCCGTACCTTCGGTGGCCACCTTATACAGCGCGTAATTGAGCAGGTAAGCTGACTCTTCGTTAACACGTTGCTCGCCATATTCGGCCTGGCGCCACATTAAACGGTTATTCACGCTCACAATGGCACTTACCGTATGTAGCGGCCGGTACGCACCATTATTAGCAATCGTTTGGTATATCTGGTTGGTTTCAAAGGGGGTCAACGCTACGGCGCCAAGGGTAAGCGCAGGCACTTCTGGAACCGGCCGTTTAACGCCCAGATTTTTTAACGTGGCGGCAACGTTATCGATCCCCAGCTCAAGCCCAAGATTCACCGTAGGCACATTGAGTGACAAACTAAGCGCATCAATAAGCGGTACATAGCCACGGTAGGTTTTGTCGAAGTTTTGTGGCTGCCAGTTATCACCATGTTCATCGCTCAGAGATAACGGTTTATCTTCCAGCGGTGTAGCCAGATTATACTGCGCAGGTTGCTGCAGTGCCGTCAGGTACACGGCCGGTTTTACCAGCGAACCTATTGGCCGAACCGCATCGAGGGCGCGATTGAAACCAGCAAAGCTGACATTGCGCCCGCCTACCAGTGCGCGTACTTCACCACTGCCAATGTCTGATACCACCATTGCGCCCTCCAGGGTTGCTTCGCGGCCTGGTTGCAAGCGGTCCAGAGTGCTGGTTAAAGCCTGTTCGGCGCGGCGTTGGGCATAAATGTCCAGGGTGGTAAACACCTTCACGCCCGACTCCCGAATGTTAGGGTCGGCGAGAATAGTTTGTAGTTCTTTGCGCACCTGAGTCATAAAGGCCGGATGTTTGCCGGTCGCCAGGCTGTCACCGGTAGCAATGCCCACCGGCCTGGAGACGGCCATTTCGTATTGCTGCGGGGTCAGCTCATTGCCTTCCAGCAGCAAACGCAGCACCAGATTGCGCCGTTCTATGGCCCGTTCAGGATACTTGCGGGGATTATAATAAGAAGGCCCTTTTATCATTCCTACCAGCATGGCGATTTCGGTTTCGTCGAGTTCGTACACCGGGCGGTCGAAATAAAAATAACTGGCCAGGCCAAATCCATGTACAGCCATATCGCCGCTCTGACCCAGGAACACTTCATTGAGATAAGCCTGGATGATCTTGTCTTTGCTGTAGCGGGCATCAATGATGATGGCCATCAGCGCTTCTTTAATTTTTCGCTCAAGCGAGCGTTCGCGGGTCAGATACAGGTTTTTAACCAGCTGCTGAGTAAGTGTGCTGCCGCCCTGAACGGTCCGTCCGGCTGCGATATTCGCCAGAAGTGCCCGGATGATAGACAAAGGGGCAATGCCATGGTGGCTGTAAAAGTCACGATCTTCGGTAAGCGTTAATGCCTTGACCAGTAATGGCGGGACATCTTCCAGCGTTACCAGCATTCGGTCTTCCTGACTGCCACTGGCGAGTCGGGTTACCAGCCAGGACTCCAGCCTGACCTGCTGTAAAGACTGGTCAGTTTGTAAATCGGTAATAGAAGCAATGCGCGCTCCATTCCAGCGGATAGTTAACTGCCGCAAGGGCTGAAACCCATCAGGAAAATGGAACGCCCGGCGGTAAATGCTAATAGCGGCCTGGCCAACACTGTATTCGCCGCTGCCCTGAATTTGATTAACCCGTCGGTAACCCAGCAGCTTTAGCTCGTCCAGCACCTCTTTGCGTGTAATCTCCTCGCCCTTTTGCAGTTGCAACGGGCGGGCATAGATTTGTGCCGGTACCTGCCATTTATTGCCTGAAAAGTGGTGCTTAATCTGGGCATCGAGATAAATAATGTAAGCCCCGAACAGTACCAGAAAAATTAAAGAGAACTTCCAGAAAAGCCGCCAAAGTCGGCGTTTTCGGTTAGGATGAGAAGTAGGCTCGGCTTTTTTAGATGTCACAACGCTTCCTGTAAATACTTTGCGGGTACGACCGGTTGCTGGCAACCAGGCCAGGCAAGGGACACAGCCGTTTTGTTTGCGCTGTATCAATTACCTTTATGCAACTTTAGGCTCATCAGACTAGACAAGTGATTGTTCGCTTTTTACTCTGTAAGTCAATCAGCCTCTGGGAAAGCCATGATACTGGCTAAAGTAAGGAGTTTACCATGAAAATTACCGTCGATATCGATCTGTCACCGTCAGAAGCTCGCGAACTCTTAGGCTGGCCGGACATGACCAAAATCCATGAAGCCACCATTGCCATGTTTACCGAACAATTAAAAAACGGTAACCAGGAAACAATGATGACCCTTCTGAAACCCTACCTTGATGGCAGTCAACAGGCCTTTTCTTTCTACCAGAAAATGATGGAAGGCATTGCCACCAGTACCGCCTCAGGCAAAAAATAACAACTTCAAGGAGCACTTGTGGAGCAACAGGATAAGCAGGAAATTCTGGACACGCTAAACCAGTATGCTGAGCAGTTTAATAGCATGGTACAGCAAATTCTTACCCGTCAGGCTGATTCGAGCGACGCTGCAAAAATGTTCGACCCGCAGCACCTGCAACAGCTACTGACCACAAAACTGGCCGATAAGGTAGAAGTGGATACCTCCAAGCTGGTAGAAAACCAGATGGAGTTTATGCGCCAGCAAACTGAACTGTGGCAGCAGGCAAGCAAAGCCATGTTTGGCGAAAAGGCTGAAACAGTCGTTAGTGAGTCACGTGGTGATAAACGTTTTAGCCACACCGACTGGAATGACAACCCGGTTTTTAATTATTTAAAACAAGCCTACCTGATAAATTCCAAGATGCTACAGGGCATGATGGATTCCATGACCTTTGCCGATCCTAAATCTGCTGAACAGGTAAAGTTTTACACTCGTCAGTATATTAACTCGGTTGCGCCAACCAATTACCTGTTCTCAAACCCGGATGTATGTGAAGAAATCCTTAAATCCAAAGGGCAGAGCATGCTCAAAGGCATTGAGAATTTCATGCGCGACCTGGAGCAAAGCCCGCTTGAGGCGTTTAAGATCACGCAAACCGATATGTCGGCCTTCGAACTGGGTGAAAACCTCGCTACCACCGACGGCAAGGTGGTGTATCAGAACGAACTGATCCAGCTCATTCATTACACCCCCAAAAAAGCCAAAACCTACGCACCGCCAGTCTTGTTTGTACCGCCGTTTATTAACAAATATTACATCCTTGACCTTGATGAAAAGAAATCAGCGGTGAAAGGGTTGCTCGAAAGCGGTTTCAGTGTGTTTATGATTTCCTGGGTCAACCCAGACAAATCCCTGGCCGATCATGACTTTGTCAGTTACATGAAGCACGGTCCGCTGGCCGCACTCGATGTGGTCTGTGAGATTACCAAACAGCCCAAGGTTAACATGACCGGATTTTGCGTGGGCGGTACCCTGTCTGCCGTTACTGCAGCTTACCTGCGCGCCCAGGGCGATGAACGGATCTTATCACTGACTCTGCTTACTACCCTGACCGACTTCAGTGAGCCGGGTGAAATTGGTAACTACCTGACCGAAGAGAGCCTTAATGCCATGGAGCAAAATGCCGACATTAAAGGCGTGTATGACGGCCGCATACTGGGGCTTAGTTTTAGCCTGTTGCGTGAGAACAACCTGTTCTGGTCGTACTTTATCAATAATTATTTAAAAGGCGAGGATCCCGCCGCCTTTGATATTCTGTTCTGGAACAGTGATGCCACCAATATCACCGCTGCCTGCTTTAAACAGTATGTGCGTACCATGTATTGGGAAAACAAACTGCGGGAACCGGGTGGAATGGTGATTGACGGTGTGCCTATCGATCTGGGCAATATCGACGTACCGGTTTACTTTTTGGCCACCATTGCCGATCACATTGTGCTCTGGCAAGCCGCCTACAAAGGCACACAACTGGTGGGCGGAGATACCCGCTTTGTACTGGCCGGTTCCGGGCACCTGGCTGGAGTAATTAACCCACCCGCCAAAGGCAAATATCCACACTGGATCAACCAGGACCTCCCCCCAGACGCTGCCGCCTGGTTCGACGGCGCCACCCAGCATGAAGGCTCCTGGTGGCCGGACTGGCACAACTGGCTGCAGTCTCACAATGATAAACAGGTTACTTCACCCAAACCGGGCAAACATAAGTCTTATCCGGTAGTAGAAGATGCACCTGGCAGTTACGTTAAACGACGCCTCGGCTAGCGATAAACCCGCCTGATATTTGCTCTGCCGGCCTATTCTGCGCTACATTGCAGAATAGCTGACAGGGTTGTAGTTAACCTGCTGGCCCTGCACGGGGCCTCATTTTTGGTTTTGCAGCACCCTGCTACCCAGACTCTGCGGTGGGTAATGGTAATGCCGTGCGTTGATTACCAGCCCGGACGAGCAGCCGCCGGTGCTGCCCAACCGCATTCAAACTAGATAAGCACAGGTTCCGATGGTTACTATAAAGAAATATCCAAATCGCAGGCTTTATGACACATCACGCAGTCAGTATGTGAACATGGATTACATTAAAACACTGGTCAACGAGCGTACCGACTTTAACGTGGTCGACTCAAAATCCGGTGACGATGTAACCAAGACCATCTTGTTACAGATTATCAGTGAGTCTGAAACCAACGAGCACCAGTCGCTGCTAACCAATAAACTCCTCAAGCAGCTTATTCGTTTTTACGACTCCGATATGCAGTTATTCCTGCGCGAGTACCTGGAACAAAGCCTGATTAGCTTTATGGAACAACAGGATAGCTTACAGGGAATGATGAAAAATATGGTCGATACCAGCCCGCTCGGTATGTTCAGTAAAATCATGGAACAAAATATCGACGCCTGGACTAAATCATCAAAAGATCAGAAAAAATAGCCACTTGCTGCACCGCAGCATAAAAAGTTGTATAGTTATTCTATATTGTTCTAGGCGTTTTGCTGCATTGCAACAAAATACCCCTTGACCATCCCACCCTCTGCTGTCTAATATATAACCAACGAATGCTGCAACGCAGCAAGTATAAACTTCGAACGGGAGTGTTATATGTTTGGCAAATTTTCAGAGCAACTTAAGAAGTCTTCCAAACCAGTGAATTCATGGATGGCCGTGAATGCAAAAATGCTGGAAGACTTATCGCAAAACCAAACCGAATTGTTTACCGGTTTATTGAGCGATAGCGTGAAATATCTCGAAACCGTGTCGGTGCAAACCGAAGCGAAAGGTGTTTTTGCCGCCAATTCTGAATTTGCTGAAGCCATGCGCGACCGGTTGGCTGTTGCTTCTAAAGGCGCTTACTCAACATTAAGCCACTTACAGGCTGATATGAAAGATGTAGTGAAGTCATCTATTGAAGATGGTGCCGAAGTCGCCAAGGAAGTGACAAAAGAAGTAACCAAGGCTGTTGAGAAACCAGTAGCGAAGGCTGCACCGGCCAAAGCGCCTGCGAAGAAAGCAGCGCCAAAACCTGCAGCCAAGACTGCCCCGACTCCGGCCCCGACGCCAAAAGAGGAGCCAGCCCCGGCAAAGGAAGCCAAAGCAGCGGCGAAACCCGCTGAAACTGAGGCCAAGCCTACAACAAAGCCGGCTGCAAAGAAAACCACGCGTACGCGTAGAACAACTTCGACAGCTAAAAAGCCAGCAACTAAAGCGGCCGAAACCAAATCAACTAATTAATTAACGACTCTTTAAGGAGAGACTAATGCTAGAGCAAATGACTGAAAAATTTCAAACTGCAATGAAGCCTGTAACTGAACTTGCGACTTTGAACATGAACACCATGCAGGAATTAGCTGAAAAGCAAAATTCTCTGTTCTCTACCCTGATGTCTGACGGTATGTCTTTTGTTGAGACCGCCAGCCAGCAAAAAGACCTGATGAGCCTTGCTGAAGCGCAAAAAGCGTATTTAGAAAGCATGCAGGAAAAAATGACTGAGTCGGCAAAAAGCAGCTACACGCTGATCACTGAAACCCAGCAAAAAGCGGGCGAAATGATGAAAGGCATGAGCGAAGAGTTTACTACTAAGTTTACTGCTAAGTAAGACTCCGCCGGCAAAAAATGCCCGCAACACTTGCGTTAAAATTAAACAAAAGTGTTATGCGGGCCCAGAAAAAGGGCTGTTATACTTAATGGCCCTTTTTTGATATTTGTATTACAATTTTTTGACATTTGTGGAACCAAGTCGATTATTACGGGTCCACTTATCACTCAAAAGTAGTACCTCCGGGAGTGACACAATGAATTACCAAGCATACGACTACATGGCTCGCGGTGCGCAAATCATGCATGAAGGGTTTAGTCTGCTAAACGATATTGCCAGCCACCCGTCTAATCCATTTTCTCATACTATTCCAGGCCGGGTCAGCCGCGCGAGTCTTGAGACTGCCATGCGATTAACCCGCCGCTACGAGAAAGTGGGCTTTAACATTGACGAGATTACCATTGATGGCAAATACCACGCCGTTAAAGAAGAAGTCGCTTTGTCCAAACCTTTTTGCGATCTGATTCACTTTAATCGCGTGGGTGTACATGACGATCACAAAGTATTGCTTGTTGCACCACTCTCCGGCCACTTTGCTACGTTACTGAAAGGCACAGTCGAAGCACTGTTGCCCGATCATGAAGTGTACATTACCGACTGGGCTGATGCCCGTGAGGTGCCGTTAGATGAGGGCCCTTTCAGCTTCGACTGTTATGTTGAATACCTGATTAATTTCATGGAATATTTGGGTCCGGATACGCATTTGATTGCTATTTGTCAGCCTACCGTTCAAGCGTTGATTGCCACTGCGGTAATGGCCGAACAAAAAAATCCTGCCACGCCTCACTCACTTACATTAATGGCGGGCCCTATCGATACCAGTAAAAACCCGACCAGGGTGAATGAGTTTTCCAAAAAGCATCCGATGTCGTGGTTTAGAAATGTAGCCATTATGAGTGTCCCCCATGGTTATCCGGGAGAAGGCCGCAAGGTATATCCTGGGTTTATGCAACTGGGCGGTTTCATTAGTATGAACCACAAGTCGCACATGCAAAAATACATCGATTTCTACCAAAACCTGTTTATGGGTGAGGAAGAAGACGCCGACCGTTTCCGCGCCTTCTACGATGAATACCTGGCAGTGCTGGATATGCCGGCAGAGTTTTATCTGGAAACCATTGAACGCGTATTTAAAAATAATGAAGTCGCCCGTGGTGCTATTACCTATAAAGGGCAACCGGTAAACTTTGAAGCTATCGATAATACGCCATTGCTAACTGTCGAAGGTGCTAACGACGATATTTGCGGCCTTGGTCAAACGGAAGCCGCTCAGCACTTATGCAAAAATATTCCAAAATCCAAACGCAAACATCACGTTCAGCAAGGTGCTGGCCATTACGGTATTTTTAGCGGTTCACAGTTCCGCAAACATATTCGTCCGTTGATCACCGATTTTATTCATAAATTTGCCTGACGTTATCTCGCCCATGCTAGCAACTTAGGTTAGCATGGGTGCTCTTAATTTCAGGGAGATTTCTATGCGCTTTGTTCCCCACCGCACATTCGCTAAAGGTCAGCGTTTGTTCCCACGGTTAACCTCCTGTTTCATGCTGTCTGTGGCAGCGTTAAGTTTTCAGCCAACGGCGTTTGCCCAGCAAAATACCGATGAGCAATCCATAGCGAATGACGATCCGGTGCAGGCTTTCAACGTTTGTAAGCAAAACCTGCAGCAATCAGCTTTAGAGGCGGGTATCACACCAACCATAGCCGAACAGGTATTTGCCAATATCAATTATCAGCCCAGAGTCATTGAGCTTGACCGCAGCCAGCCGGAATTTGTGCAAACTTTTCCCGGTTACTTCAGCAAGCGGGTCAATGACTGGCGAATCAACAAAGGTCGTCAACTTGCCGGCGAGCACAACATACTGCTGCAAAACCTGGTTAAACAATATGGCATTCCGGCTCAGTACCTACTGGCATTTTGGGGTCTGGAAACCAATTTTGGTGGCTACAAAGGCAACATGCCGGTACTCGATTCTTTGGCAACCCTGGCCTGTGATCCGCGACGCAGCACATTTTTCACCCGTGAATTGCTCACCGCCGTAAAGCTGTTGGAAGAGCAGTCTTTAGAGCAGGAAAAAATGGTGGGGTCCTGGGCGGGGGCCATGGGTCACACCCAGTTTATGCCATCAGCCTATGCTAACTACGCCGTTGATGGTGATGGTGACGGGCAAATTAATTTATGGGATAGCGAGGCAGATGCGTTAACATCAGCGGCCAATTTTCTGTCTCAGCTGGGCTGGCAACCCGGGTTTCGGTGGGGCAGAGAAGTCAAACTGCCGGGCGGTTTTGATTACTCATTACTGGGCTATTCTAAACGCCGTACCGTGACCGACTGGAACGAACTCGGCGTGACCCGTGCCAACGGTGAAGCACTGGGTAGCAGTGATATGAATGCTTATTTAGTCATGCCTGCCGGTCATGAGGGCCCGACCTTTCTCGCCTACCCTAATTTCAGGGTGATCATGCGCTGGAACAATTCGGAGTTTTACGCCATTGCGGTGGGCCGACTGGCAGACAGAATAGCTGGCGACGGTGAACTGGTTGCATCCTTGCCTCCTTTGCCGAATTATCGTCGCGACGATATTAAAGCCATGCAGGAACAGCTTAATCAGAAAGGAATTGATGTAGGTGGCGCAGACGGTATTTTAGGGCCAGCTACCCGCGAAGGGATCCGCGAATTTCAGCGCCGTAGCGACATGATTGCCGATGGTTTTCCTTCGCTGGCCGTCATGCAGGCACTGGGAATAGAAGTGACGCCCACTTCTTAATTCTATTCAATGAAAAAGCCGGACAGCGCTTTTAGTAAAAGCATGTCCGGCTTTTTCGGTTTAGTACATGTGCTGACCGCCGTTAATAGACAGCGTTGAGCCTGTGATAAAGCTCGACTCATCTTTAATCAGGAACAACACACCGTCTGCGATGTCTTCTGGCTTACCTAAACGGCCAACCGGGATTTTCGCAACAATTTTCTTCAGTACGTCTTCTGGTACTGCTCGTACCATATCAGTATCAATGTAGCCTGGAGCGATAGCGTTTACAGTAATGCCTTTCGCAGCGCCTTCCTGTGCAAGAGCTTTGGTAAATCCATGTATACCGGATTTGGCAGCAGCATAGTTTACCTGACCATACTGACCCGCCTGACCATTAATTGAACCAATGTTTACGATACGGCCAAATGAACGCTCGCGCATCCCCTCGATAACCGCACGGCATGTGTTAAAACACGAAGCCAGGTTAGTCTGAATAACCGCGTTCCACTGTTCAAACGTCATACGGTGCATGGTACCGTCGCGGGTGATACCGGCGTTATTGATCAACACATCTACCGGTCCGAAATCCGACTCGATCTGCTCGATAGCGGCTTTTGTCTTCTCAAAATCTGACACGTCAAATTTCATCGCAGCGATACCTGTTCGCTCGGTAAATTCCTGTGCCGCCTGATCATTTCCGCCATAGTTAGCCACTACGGTATAACCCGCATTCTTCAGTGTCGTACAGATTGCTTCACCAATACCGCGTGTTCCACCTGTAACGAGTGCTACTCTGCTCATGCTATTTCCTTCTTGTTTGATAATGCTCAACGTACAACTGATTACTATATAATCATCTATAGCTTGAATATTCCACCGTGAAAATCAGACGTTGGTCTATAAACTATTCTCCAAGTCAATAGCCTATTCGGTCTATATGACATTTTAATAATAGTATTCAGTTACTTATTCTTCGTTGTTTTAACAGAAGGAATTGCAGTGGTCGGATCTTCAGGCCAGTAATGTTTGGGATAACGGCCCTTCATATCTTTTCTCACCTCAGCATAACTACCCTGCCAGAAGCGCGGTAAATCATTGGTGGTCTGAATCGGGCGGCCAGCCGGTGATAACAACTCTACCGTAACCATCTGCCGCCCCTGAGCTACGGTAACTGGTGCAGCACTGCCATACATTTCCTGCATTTTGACTGACAACACTACCCGCGATTCGCTTTCATAGCGCAAACGTCGTGTGGTGCCGCTGGGCACTTTAAGACTGGCAGGCAACAGTTGCTCGATGACCTGACGCTGAGGCCAACTCAATGTTTGCAGCAATACATCCGCCCATTGTGCTTTTTTAAGCTGACTAAGTGACGTACACCGGGCAAAAACGGCATGCACCACCTCCTGGCCAAGTAACCAGCTCGTCGATACCTCCGGCCAGGTCGCATCGCCGTCAAAACCACTGGCCACAAGATTGTGTGTTCGCGCCATGTTAAGTCGGTTTAAAGTCTCTTCAAACTCGTTAAAGAATGGCCAGTCTTTAATATCTTTTTCGCCTAACCAGTCTTGCCAACATTGAATACGCTGGGTTTCGCCCAGTTTGGCAAGTGGTTTGTGGGATAGCAGGATTTGGTTAAAGTAACGCCGCTCTTCGGCTTTCATTGTGTCGCTTTGGGCGTCATAAAAGGCAACCTGCTGTGATGAAACAGAAGCGGCGAAATGCTCACTGATAAGCTGCTCTTCGATTGGTTGTGCTAAACGAATCAGTAAATTAGTGCCTTTACGTTGACCGGCTAATACCGCCAGCCAGGGATATTCTGTCGCCGCAGGCTGAACCAACTCTGCACCCGTTCCCATCGCCAGCTTAAATTCCTGTAAGTTGCGCGCCCGGGCAATCCAGCCTGGCCTGGCCAGACTTATTGCCAGGCCAAGATAGTGTTCTGGCACATGCAGTCTGGCGTCTATTTGTGCATCACTGCCTAGCAAACGTGCATACCTTGACGCCTGACGGCTTACCGCTTGTCTGACCGAAGGAGGTAAAGAGCGGAGAACGTCGCTCACCAGCCAGTGTTCAGTTCGGGGGGCTTCTTCAGCCAGGGCAGTCACCACGCAACCAGCAGTCAGCAGTGTCCGGTCATCTGTTAACTCTGCTTCTTCCTTTAGCTGTAACAGCATACTGGCGAATTTCGCATCGACCGGTAGTTTAAGACTGTCTTTGCCAAGTTGCGTAATCCGTCCGGTATTATCCAGTAATCGCAGTTCCTGCAGCGTCTGAGTCGCCGCATTCAATTGCGCTTCACTCGGCTTGTCCAACAGTGGCAGGGCATCAAGAGAAGTGCCCCAGTCAGCACTGTGTAACACCAGAGACGTGATGTCTTCAGTGCGTATGGCGGGTAGAGCGAATTCTGCCAGTCGGCTGTGAGCTTCTCTACTCCATAGCCGGTAACATGTGCCCTCCTGTACCCGGCCAGCACGACCTTTACGTTGCTCAGCTGAGGCCTGTGAAATCATTTTTAATGACAGCTCGGTCATGCCGGTTGTCGGATGAAACTGAGCTACCTGCTCCCGGCCACTATCAATGACCAGGCGGATACCTTCAATGGTTAGGCTGGTTTCTGCAATATTAGTAGCTAGTATGACTTTTCTTAAGCCCTCTACATGAGGCCTGAGAGCTGACTGCTGTTGCTGAAGTGGCAAGGCACCATGAAGAGGAAGGATTGCCACTTCTTTTTCCTCTATGCCAGACAGAGCACCCAACACCTGATTAATGTGTTTTACGGTGGGTAAAAACACCAGCATATCGCCACACTCTTTAGTGAGCACCTCGGTAATCAGGGCGCCAATACGCGGGCTTAGCTGCGAAAGATGACACTCGCCCACGTACACTTCTTCCACGTCGAAGCGGCGCCCCTGGCTGGATAATACCGTAGCTTCCGGCAACAGTTTACGCAGAGGGGTAACGTCCAGCGTTGCTGACATCACAACCAGGCGCAGGTCATCACGCAGGGTTTGTCGCACCTCAGTGGCGAGCGCCAGACTGAAGTCGCTGTGCAGGCTGCGCTCATGAAATTCATCAAACAACACAATATCCACGCCGGCCAGTTCGGGGTCCTGCTGCAATCTGCGGGTGAGGATCCCTTCGGTAATAATTTCCAGACGGGTAGCCGCACTGGTTTTCTGCTCGCCGCGAATACGGTAGCCGACCGTCTCACCGACCTCCTCGCCTAACTGCCGGGCCAGATATCCCGCCAGTTGCTTCACCACCACACGGCGGGGTTGTAATAGCAAAATCCTGGCAGTGGTTGACCGTAACAAGGCCATGGGTACAGCGGTGGATTTACCGGCACCGGGTGGCGCACTGAGCAACACATCAGTGGTATCCAGAGCGGTAAGTAAATCAGGAATTATGTTTTCTACAGGTAATAGTTTCGACATCAGAATAACTTTGGCAACGCATTAAAGAATAGCTGTTCTTTAATTATTTACACTACAGTTGAGTGCATAGGGGCAGTATAGCCATGGCCGGTGAAGACATAAACCTGTCTTGTTCTGCGCCGGATAAACTGCCAACATATAATACCAATCTGCATAGAAGTTTGCCCACTCAGCAAGACTGGCAGGTTTTTTGGCTAGGCTTGGTTGCACAGGTTTGGTGGTTCCAAATCAAGCAAGCGTAACAACGCCAGAAAGCCTGCCAGCTCACCCTCAGGGAATTGCCCGAAGGGAGTGGCCAAAACGACTTACATCTGTGTTGCGTCCTCTGGACATAGAATAACTATGCCGCAGAGAACGCGTCGTGATCTAAGTCGTTTTCGTCTAGCCCTCAGGGATCACTCTGAGAGGGTAAACTTCTATGCAGATTGGTATAACCTTTGAGCTTAACAGGCCCGGACGTAACATGCGTTATTTTATTGGATTGGATTTATCGCCAGCGAACAAACTGGCCTTGGACAGCTGGCGGGAGAAAAGCCTGCCGGAACTTCCGCGCGTCAAAATGCCGCTGAATACTAAAGCGCCCATACGCCAGCCGCGCCCGGTGCCAGCAGCTAACTTTCATATTACTCTGTGCTTTTTAGGGTCTATCTCACCACGTCAGTTGGAAGCGGTGACTGAGCGCCTTGCTGAAGTGACCTCGCAACCCTTTGAGTTATCGCTCGATACCACCGGTTTTTGGTCGGGGCCGAAGATTTTCTATGTTGGCCCCGAACAGGTTCCCGAACCGTTGTCAGATCTGGCCGCAAAAGCAACTGCCGCCGCCCGTCAGGCAGACATCGCCGTCGAGAAGCGCGACTATCAGCCTCATGTTACGATAATTCGCAACGTTAAAGCTGACTTTCCCCCACCGCTTTTTCCGCCGTCAGTTGCCTGTCAGTTTAGTCAGTTCCATTTATTTGAATCGGTCTCTACCCAATCTGGTGTAACATACCCTATCCGCCAGAGCTGGCAGCTGCGCAACAGCAATTCAGTACGCGAAAAATTACTACGCGGGAATTTTTAACCTTTGCCTCTTTACAGCACTGTCGCTGCTCGGTAAAAAGACACATCACTTTAGAGAACTCCAGTAACATGCACCAAACTTTCAGACTTATTATCGATTGCCCGGACCAGGTTGGCCTGGTTGCACGCGTATCTCAGTTTCTGGCTGACCATGATGCGTCAATTCTCGAAGCCAGCCATCATACCGACGTTCAGACCGGCCGGTTTTTTATGCGTCATGAAATCAGCACTGATTCATTAACGCTCTCTTACGATCGTTTTATTGAAGAATTTACCCCGCTGGCGAATGAATTTCAGATGCAGTGGAAGGTAACTGATTCATCCAAGCGCCAGCGCGTGGCACTGCTCAGCAGTGTTGAATCCCATTGCCTGGTGGATATTTTGCATCGCTGGCATACCGGCGAGTTGCATTGCGATATTCCCTGTATCATTGGTAACCACCCGCAAATGAAGCAATTTGCTGACTGGTACAAAGTGCCTTTTCACTGGGTAGACTTTAAGACCCTGGGGAAAGAAAACGCATTTAAGCAAATTGAAGTACTGCTCGATGAATATGCCATCGACCTCACGGTACTCGCACGCTTTATGCAGATCCTGCCCGACAACCTGTGCTCAAAGCTGGCCGGCAGAGCAATTAATATCCATCACAGCTTTCTACCCTCCTTTGCCGGGGCTAAACCCTATCAGCAAGCCTATGATCGCGGCGTGAAGCTCATTGGTGCAACCTGCCATTACGTTACCCGTGATCTCGATGAAGGCCCGATTATTGAGCAAAGTGTTAAACGCATCAGCCACAGTGATACAGCTGCCGACATGGTGCGTAAAGGTAAAGACTGTGAAGTGAATGCGCTGGCTACCGGTGTCCGTAACCACCTCGAAGACCGGGTCATTATTCATCACAACAAAACTGTGGTTTTTGCCTAGTTCTTTTGTCGCTGGCAGTGAATACAACGCCTGTCAGTTGCACACCTGAGTAGCAAAGCGCCACAATATCTAATTCAACAATAACAAAATGACAGGAACTCTATGCTAACAATAAAAAAAACGCTCACTGCCACCGCCATAGTGCTGGCACTGGCAGGCTGCTCTGACGCACCATCGAGCAATGAAAATACCGCTTCAGGTGCTGCCGAAACATCCAGCCAGACAGTAGAAAACACCTTGCTGCAACCTTTTAAAGGCCCCTATGGTGGTGTGCCGGCCTTTGAGGATATGCAACTGACCGATCTGATGCCGGCCATGGAAGCCGCTATGGCTGAACATCTGGCCGAAATAGATGCGATTGCCAATAACCCCGAAGCACCGGATTTTGCCAATACAATTGTGGCTTATGAAAAGGCCGGCGACACCATTGGCCGGGTCTATACCTATTACGGGATCTGGAGCTCTAATGTCTCCAGCCCGGAGTTCCGTGAACTGCAGCGGGAATTATCACCCAAGCTGTCTGCCTATCGCTCTAAAATCAATCAGAATAGTAAACTTTTCGAGCGCATAAAAACCGTTTATGAAAGCGATGAACTAAATACGCTTACTGATGAAGAGCAACGCATCACGTGGCTTATCTACAACAGTTTTGCCCGCAATGGTGCAACTCTTGACGGTGAAGCTAAGGCTCGTTACGCAGAGATAAACAAAGAACTGGCAAGCCTGCATACCCGTTTTTCCAATAACGTGCTGGCCGACGAAGAAAATTACGTCACGTATATTACAGCAAAGCAACTTGACGGCTTGCCGGAAAGCTTTGTTAAAGCAGCTGCCGCTGCCGCCGCAGAACGTGGTAAGGAAGGTATGTATGCCATTACCAATACGCGTTCATCAATGGATCCTTTCCTGACCTACTCAACGCAGCGGGATTTACGCGAAAAAGTATGGCGCACCTATTATGACCGTGGCGACAACGGCGACGAGTTTGATAACAACGACATCATCAAGCAAATTCTTACCCTGCGCCATGAACGAGTACAACTGCTCGGTTACGATAACTACGCCCAATGGCGCCTCGAAGACCGGATGGCGAAGAACCCTGAAAATGCCATGGCGCTGATGATGAAAGTCTGGCCGGCGGCACTGGCGCGGGTTGAGGAAGAAGTGGCCGACATGCAGGCCATTGCTGATGCCGACGGTGCGAACATCGAAATCAAACCCTGGGATTATCGTTTTTACGCCGAAAAGGTTCGCCTTGCCAAATACGACCTCGACTCCAACGAAGTAAAACAATACCTGCAACTGGATAAGTTGCGCGAAGCCATGTTTTATGTGGCCGGTCGCCTGTTCAACTTTGACTTCAAACCGGTTCCGGCAGGCACGGTACCGGTATTCCATCCTGATGTGAAAGTATGGGAAGTGGCCGATAAGGATTCCGGTGAGCTGATTGGCCTGTGGTATCTCGATCCGTTCGCTCGACAGGGTAAACGCTCCGGCGCCTGGGCAACCACCTATCGCCGACACACCACCTTTGATGGTGACAAGAATGTGCTGTCATCTAACAACTCAAACTTTGTGAAAGGGCCGGAAGGTGAGCCCACGCTGATTTCATGGGATGATGCTGAGACGTACTTCCATGAGTTTGGTCACGCGCTGCACTTCCTGTCGGCAAACGTAAAATACCCGACTTCACACTCTGGCGTCAGAGATTACACTGAATTCCAGTCGCAGTTACTTGAGCGCTGGCTGACCACCGATGAAGTCATCGATGAGTACCTGATACATTATGAAACCGGCGAGCCCATTCCGGACAGTCTGATTGCTAAAATCAAGAAGGCATCGACCTTTAATGAAGGTTTCAAAACAACCGAATATATGGCGTCTGCCATCATGGATCTGCTCTATCACACCACAGACCCTGCCGCTATCGAGCCAGACAGTTTTGAGCGTGAACAACTCAAAGCTCTGGGAATGCCTGAAGAAATTGTGATGCGTCACCGTACGCCTCACTTTGGCCATGTTTTCTCTGGCGAGGGCTACTCAGCGGGTTATTACGGCTACATGTGGGCAGAAGTACTAACCGCGGATGCAGCAGAAGCCTTTGAAGAAGCGCCGGGTGGTTTTTATGATGAAGAAGTGTCAGCCAAGCTGGTGAAGTACTTGTTCTCGGTACGCAATGCCATGGATCCGGCTGAGGCTTATCGCATGTTCCGTGGTCGCGATGCTAACGTTGAAGCGCTTATGCGTGACCGTGGCTTTCCTGTAACATCAGAGCAGGATAAATAACCGAAACGGTTAACAAAACAAAGGCCAGCTTTAGAGCTGGCCTTTTTGTTTGTACCCTTGTTATTCGGGCAACTTCACCCTGATGAGCTTTGCAGCACTGAGTGGTGAGCTTTCCTGAGTCAGCCAGATGGTATTATTTTCGCGAACACAGAGGCCTTCTACCTGCCCATAGCCGGTAAGCTTATAGGTACTGATTAAGTCAAACTCAGCTGACAAGGTGGCAATAAACGGCTTAAACATGCCCAGTGCATTACTGGTATAGCCCACAATCACATAGCGGTTATTTTGTGCGTCAAAATCAGCGCCTGTCACCACTCCGGGGATCCCTGATACTTCAGCGACCGGCGATAAAAGCGGGGTTGGCTGGTCTTTGTCGAGATAATAAACCTTCACCACACGAGTTAGCCAGCTTTTGGAGAACAGCACCAGGTGGTCGCCCTGTGAGACCATGGCTTCTGCATCATAATCGTGCGCGTAATACTTGTTTTTGGCGATATCGTAGTTTTCATAATTGACGGATAAAGGCGTGATATCGCTTGGGTCAGTCCTGCTAACTTTTAACACTGCCAGATCACTGCGTTTACCGGCATTGTTACCAAAATCACCAATGTAGAAAAACTCGCTGTCTGCGGTTATCGACTCCCAGTCTGTGTTCTTGCGCGTCAACCGCTCACTTTTCACTATCCTGCCGGAAGGATCCAGAGTAAATAAGTTGGGACTGTTGCCCGAGTCATTTATAGTGAAAATTTGATTGGCTTCACAATATAAACCCGAAGTTTCCACTAACTGTTCGTCTAAAACAATGTCTTCGAGCACTTCGATACCAGTGTCGTTGCCGGGATCCGTGCTACTGCAAGCGGCAGGGAGCAGAAGCAGGCTCATTGCAAATGCCTTACCAGCACCCGCCATAAAAGAAGGATTTTTCATAACTCAATTAACGCGGTGAAACGTTCCATTTGTAGCCGCTAATAAGATTGGCGATTTGTACCTACCCGGCAAACAGCGATTTTGTCTGCCGGGCATACCAGCTCACCCTATGGGGTCTAGCCGAGCTTTTTACGAGTCAGGAGCAACAGGCCCAGAGAAAGCAATGCTATGCTGGCTGGCGCCGGAACCGGTTCACTGTCTGTACAAGCGGGGTGATCCGGGTTTGCTGCGCAGAAATCCACCGTTTCCTGTAATTTCACCTCGGCGAAATTGGTAACAAAATCGTCGATTTCACTTTGAACGTTGGTATCAAGCTCGTTCAAATCGAAGCTGTTACCACCATTGTTCAGTGCTAAATCGATCAGGTCACCAAACTCACCGCCCAACACCACATTAAATAGTGCAGAATTGTCTTTCAGCACACTATCCAGTGTATTAGCATTGTAAAACATATCGCCGTTACTGGCTTCGTCGGCAAATAAAATAAGGTTTTTCACCGCGTCGTCACGATAACTTAAACCCGGTTGTTCAGAAGGCAGTGCTTCCAGCGCATAAGCAGTAGCGTCGTATGCTGGCTCATTAGCACCAATCGGAATAATACCCGACATGGCACTGGCAAACCCTGCAGCATCAACAAAGTCAGAGATAAGACGAATGCTGTCACCAGCAAAGCCGTATCCGATCAGCGCAAACTGAGCGTCCAGTCCCCCATTTTGCAAAATACTGGCAAACGTACTGATGCTATCGCGCAGATTATTGTGAACGGTGCTCATAGAGCCACTCTCATCCACCAGCATTACAATATCGGTTTTTATAACAGCCGCGTTCACGGGTGCTGTGACAGCAAATAAACTCAACCCGAGCATTACGGCGGCTATCAGGGCTGACCACGTATTTCTGTTCTGTCTTGTCATTTTCAACTACGGTAATTCGTTGTTATAAAAGAAAAAATGCAATAATCATTCCATTTAAAAAAGTGGCTCAAGATCATTGATTTAGTACCACTAAAATAATCCGTCTGGCTATACATGTAAATATTTCCGACACATTTTTGGCTATTTAAGGATTGCGCTTTCTGGATTTCAAAGTGAACACATAGCACAATTCTGGTGTATAACATTGCTTAGGATTTTCATCGCTGTCGTTTTGTGCTACAGCTAAACAACCATAAGGACGCTTTTGTGTCAGACCCAACTATTGCTCTGGTCGCCGTTGGCCTGCTTTCAATCAGTTGCCAGTACCTAGCCTATAAAATTCGTTTACCTGCAATTCTGCCACTGTTAGTGGTGGGCATACTGGTTGGCCCGGTTTTCAATGTGTTAGATGCAGACGCCCTGTTTGGTGATTTATTGTTTCCGGTGGTGTCGCTGTCGGTTGCCATTATTCTGTTTGAAGGTGCGCTGACCCTTAAATACAGTGATATAGCCGGGCACGGTAACATGGTCAGGAACCTTTGCAGCATAGGCGTTCTGGTCACCTGGATCATCGCCGCTACTGTAGCTCATTATGCCCTGGATATTAGCTGGCAACTGTCATTTTTATTTGGTGCCATTGTTACGGTAACCGGTCCTACTGTTATTGTCCCCATGTTACGCACTGTGCGCCCGCAAACAAACCTGGGCAATATATTGCGCTGGGAAGGGATTATCATCGATCCCATTGGCGCATTACTGGCGGTACTGGTCTTTGAGTATATTATTTCTTCTCAGAGTGCGGTGTCTCACACTCTGGTGGCGTTCGGTAAAACCCTGGGAATTGGCCTTGGCCTGGGTATGGCAGTAGGTTATTTCCTGGGTGTCACCCTGCGCCACAATCTGGTTCCTCACTATTTGCGCAACACAGCAGTACTCACCATCATTCTGGCAGCCTTTGCCGGCTCCAATTTTTTTGCCCACGAGTCCGGGCTGCTAACCGTTACCGTGATAGGTGTTATGATGGCTAATATGCGGGATGTGGACGTTGAGGACATCCTGGAGTTCAAGGAAACACTCAGTGTACTGCTTATTTCCGGGCTGTTTATATTGCTCGCTACCCGACTCGATCTAGGGGCCGTAGCCGATGTAGGGTGGGGGGCAGCCTTCGTATTGTGTTCAATTATTTTCATCGCCCGTCCACTGTCGGTATTTGTCTCATCCATCGGTACCGGTCTTAACCTGCGTGAACTAGCCCTGCTCAGTTGGCTGGCTCCACGCGGTATCGTTGCCGCAGCGGTCTCTGCCTTGTTTTCACTCAAGCTGGAGCAACTGGGCTATGCGCAGGTAGAAATCATCGTGCCCTTGGTTTTCCTGGTTATTATTACCACAGTGGTATTACAAGGCCTTACTGCTAAACCCGTAGCGGCGCTGCTAAAGGTCCGGGCACCCGTGCCCAATGGTTTTCTGCTGTTTGGTGCCAGCGAATTCAGCCGCTTGCTGGCTAAAGAACTGATCAAACATAAGGTCCCGGTTCGTGTAGCTGATACCAACTGGGATGCCATCAAAGCAGCCAGAATGCAGGATATCCCCGTTTATTTTGGCAACCCCACGTCAGAACATGCCGCCATTCACCTGGATTTAAACACTATAGGTACGGTGCTGCTGTTATCCCCCTACAAACAACTTAATCCTATGATTGGTTATCATTTTGAGTACACGTTGGGTAAGGATAAAGTTTGGGGCCTAACCAACAACGAACTCGCCACTCGGCCTAGCCATCAGGTCTCAAAGGATTATGCTAAAAAATTGTCGTTGTTTGCTGAAGGTATTACCTACGGATACCTGGCCAGTGCGGTTAGTCGTGGGGCACAAATTAAAACCACGGCACTCACACCTGAATTCACTTTTAAGGATTATGTAGAAAAATACGGTGATGCAGCCACTCCGCTGATGTACATCAACGAACATAATCGTATGCATGTTCTGCTCAGTTCAGATGAAACGATTCCGCGTGCTGGCAGTAAGCTGGTCAGTTTAGTAGAGGCTGAGATGCTGGATTCAGAAAAAGTCGTGAAGCCGACTAAGGACTAACAGAATAGCACCCTGTCTGTAGACAGGGTGCCTCTCCCTGGAAACAACGAGCAATTAGATGGTGCGTTAGGTGCAACCTTTTGAATTCTTGTTTTGCCTAATTACAGCGTCGCTTGGTAATAGCAATCAACAGGCCAACTTTTGTATAATTTATAAATAACTGAAATATTGGAACTTTATAAATAAATCCAGCCAATTTCACCAAAAGTATGCGCTTACAAAGCACCACAATAAAGCACAATATGCTTCATCGCACCAAATTGGTTACTCCGCCAGGCACGCTGCTCAATCGCACCTGACGAACCCTTGTCAATCTACGCAGACTCCTGCTCAATCATCGATTTAAGGATGCGTCTTACCCGCACAGGCCCCGCATCGCTGCTGATTAAAACGGGGTCAAGAGCAAGGAAGTCGTTGCTTTCCATCTGGTCCTGCACCGCATCCAGAATGGGACCATCTTCATCCTCAAACGCACCATGCATCCCCTCAATTTTAATTTTATTAAACTCTGCGTCCTCCACGTTATGATTTCGACGGGTAGCAAAGAAATAATGGGTGCTGTATTCCGTCTCTGGCGTACAGGTATGCAGGTCGTACTGCGAAACCGTGCTGTCGTAATCCATTACCACGCCATCCTGGGTTGCACCCACCGTGAGCTGAATATGCGATGGATGTGACCAGGTCACTTCAACAAAGTGGGCTGCAGGCTGGCCTGGCTTTGGCAGGAAATCATTAAAAATCATCATCGGTGGTGTTTGTTCCCACTCCCAGCGCACGGCGACTTCGTTATTTTCGTCTTTAACCTTAGGGATTTGCGGGGACAACTGGCCGCGGGTGGTGATGATTTCTCCGTGCAGGTGATCAATATGGCTAAGATCCATCACGTTATCGGTGATCAGCTCATAGTTACAGGGACGCTTCATATAGGTGTGCGCCAGTGCGTTGGGATGGCCATTATCCAATAAAGAATAGTCAGGCAACATAGCCGGGTCAGCCGGCTTATCGCCCATCCAGATCCAGATAAACCCATACTTTTCCATTAACGGAAAGCTTTTCACTTCAGCTTTGGTCGGAATATGCCCGCCACCATGCGGGTTATGGGTGCATTTTCCTTCACTGTTAAAGGCCAGACCATGATACGGACACACCACACAGTCGTCTTTTTTCTTACCCATACTCAGTGGGGCAAACCGGTGTGGACAACGGTCATGTAAGGCAACGGGCGAGCCGTCACTGCGGCGGTACATCACCACCGGCGTGTCCAGCAAACGTCGCTTAAACAGCGAGTCGGTAACATCCGTCGATAGCGCAGCGGCATACCAGGTATTTTTCAGAAATTTACGGCTAGTGTCTTTCATTAGTAGTTCCTTAACACGGTTTTTAGCTTTTATTTAAGGGGGTTATTAAGCGCCATTACTCAGCTCGAGGCGTACAGCTATAGATCGAGCACCAGCAAGGCTGATTTAGCCCGCGAACAGCAGGGTGTGAACACCGAGTTGCTGGCCCGCTCGGCTTCGGTTAAAAATAAATCGCGATGCTCAGGTTCACCGTCGATGATGCGGGTAACGCAGGTACCGCAAACGCCTTGCTCACAGGACACAGGTACTTCCACACCGTTGTCCTGCAGTACCTGCAGGACAGTCTGATCGTCTTTAACAGTAAGCACCCGGCCACAGCTGGCGAGTTTAATTTGGAATGACCGGGCATCATCAGGGTTCATATCAACGCCTGAGAAATACTCAAAGTGAATATTGCTGTCCTGCCAGCCTGCCGCTTTCGCTGCGCCAATAACAAAGTCCATAAAACCTTTGGGCCCGCACACGAACAGATGCGTATCGGCACTCACGTCAGCAAATACTGCTTTGGCATCAAACGCCGGCTGCGCACTCTCTTCATCAATGTGCAGATGGACGTTCGCGGCAAATGCACTGGTAGATAAACGCTGTTCAAAAGCCATTCGCTCGCGGCTACGACAACAGTAGTGCAGGGTAAAATCGGCATTGTCCCGGGCCAGCTTACCGGCCATACACATAATCGGCGTGACGCCAATACCGCCGGCCAGCAACAGATATTTTTTGGCAGCAACGAGCTCAAAGTGATTACGTGGTGCGCTGATTTGCAAGGTGGAGCCAACCTGCAGATTTTCATGCACGTACTCAGAACCGCCGCGACTCTCAGGCTCCCGTAATACTGCGATCTTGTAACTTGTAGGGCTGACGCTGTGTTCAAACAGCGAATACTGACGAATTAAGCCGTTTGGCAATGTCAGGTCGATATGGGCGCCCGGGGTAAAGGCCGGGAGCAAGCCGCCTGTTGTAGGGGCCAGTTCGAAACTGACAATCCCCTGGGCTTCTGACGACTTGTTAACAACTTCAACATCTATCAGTTCTGAATTCATTCTTTACCTCTCTCGGCCATGCCTCTTTTGAATCAACAACAGGAAGCTAACCAATTAATTAAAAACAACTTTCACAAATTTTAATCAGAGATAGCAAAGGCTGAGCCAGGTTATAAAAAAATGTCTTATGTTGTTGATATGTGTATTATTTGTTAACTTTTTATTTGCATGTAAAAACTTTCATGTTAGGTTTCATTACATGATTTCAATCACACTGAAATGGCTTTAATGGTTTCAGTCACTGATTTCATTCACCCATTTGAGATGCCCAAACATGGAAAAAAAGCAGGAAGTTGAAGCTAAAGTTACGCAGTTGCTTTCCGAGCAACTCATGTTTGCGCCGGACACCGGTCACATTCGGTTATTCGATCAGCGCATGTTACTTATCCCTGGCAAAACCCTCGGGCTGTTGCGCAAAGAAATGATCGAAACCTTTAGTTTTGAGAAAGCCAAGGAACTGCTTACCCGGCTGGGTTATCAACGAGGGGTGAACTACTACCACCACCTGCGCAGTATTTCCGGTGAAGACACCGATACTCTGATCCGCTCGGCAATGCGACTAGCCGAGCTCGAGGGTTATGTTTATCACGACCCTATCGAAAGCATGCAGATTGATGTGGAAAAAGGCATCTTTCAGGGTGACTATCAGTGGCACTCATCCTGGGAGGCAGAAAACTATTTGTCGCATTTCGGTTTGAGTAGTCGTCCCACCTGCTGGACCATGGTGGGTTACGCAAACGGCTTTTCAACTGCTATGTTTGGTCGCCCGGTGGTGTGGCGGGAAGTAGAATGTAAAGCCATGGGCCATAAAACCTGTCGGGTCATTGGCAAGCCTCTTGATGACTGGGAAGATTCAGAAGAGTTGGGCAGCTTTCTGAAAGTGGAGCCATTTGTTGATCTGCCCAAGCTGCGTCAACATCAGGAGCCCGCCGATATCAGCAGCGCAGAAGAGCCCGGCTCGCCTCTTAATGAATTAGTTGGCGCATCCGCTGGCTTTAATAAAGTGATTTACCGCCTCAAAAAGGTCGCCCCTACGGATACCAGTGTGCTGTTACTGGGTGAAAGTGGTGTGGGCAAAGAACGTTTTTCCAAAGCCCTGCACACCATAAGCCGGCGCAGCAAAGGGCCGTGCGTATCGGTAAACTGCGCAGCTATTCCAAATGAACTGGTGGAGTCAGAACTGTTCGGCGTTGAAAAAGGTGCCTTTACCGGTGCCAATGCCACCCGCCCCGGACGTTTTGAGCGAGCCAGCGGCGGTACCCTGTTTCTGGACGAAATTGGTAGTCTGCCGCTCGCCGCGCAAGGCAAACTCCTACGTGCGATCCAGGAAGGTGAAATCGAACGCGTAGGCGGTACTGAAATTATTAAGGTAGATGTGCGGATCGTGGCAGCCACTAACAATGACCTGCGAAAAGCCACCGAGGACGGCGAATTCAGGGCCGATTTGTTCTATCGTTTAAATGTCTATCCTATTGAAATTCCGCCGCTTAAAGAGCGTCGGGAAGACATTCCCCTGCTGTTCAACGTATTTGTCGAGCGGTATGGCCAGAAAGCCAGTAAATCCCTCGCCGGAATTACACGTAGGGCCTTAGATGCTATGTGGCATTACGACTGGCCTGGTAACGTGCGCGAACTGGAAAACCTGGTTGAGCGGGCGGTGATTCTGGTAGACGACAATATGCCCATTGATATCCCCCATTTATTTGACGGCGGCGAGAATATCGAAACCGCCTCCCTGGGCTTAAGTTCGTCAGGCCGACTGCAACAATCCGACAAAAAAGTGCTGTCCACGGACGCCGACGAGGAGGCGCTGATTGATAATCTGCTGGAGCAAGGCGTGTGTGTTGAAGACATAGAGCAAAAGATGATTGAGCAGGCCATGCGTCGCACCGATGGGAATGTATCCGCTGCGGCGCGACTGCTGAAAATGGGCCGGGGGAAACTCCAGTATAAGTTAACCAAGCAACCGGAATAACGCTACCCTGACAGGGGGTAAAACGCCCCCTCAAGCATGCCCTCAGAGGCCCTGACGACTAAGCAGCGCATACATAGCAAAACTGCCTAACCAGTGCGTCCCTTCATAATGATTATCCACAATTGTCGGTAATGCGGCATTAACGTGCTCATCGCCGATACCTTGCAGGTGACCGTATTCAGCAGGAAACGCTTTAGCAACCCCATACAACGACCAGGCGCGACTGAAATTAAGTCCATCCAGGTGAACCAGCTTACCATCGGTGCGATCGCTCACCCGGGCAGGCTCCAAAGTAAATGTCTGATTAATCAACTCAGGCATAAAATCACCGGCCCAGCTTTTGAACTGCTGCGCGGGTAATACCTTGCGCATCAGGTTTAACTCTTCAAAACAAGGCGACAGAAAATCGAATCCGTTAGGCTCCCAGGCAAGAGGACACTGCCTATCATCAAGGTACCAGTGCAAGGCACGTGCTGTGATGAGCTCAGCCAGTGCGTCATTTGTTACCACGGCAAAGTCATACGCCATAGACAACCCGAATGCAGTATTGGGGTGCTCACCGGTACGAATAGGATAGATAAGTTTAGGCAAAAAGGATTCGTACTTACTCACCATCAGCTCAGTTAACGGCTTCAGGTTTTGCTCCAGCTCTCTGGCCAGCGGATCATCCCAGCTGTGAAGCTCAGCTGCCAGGGTTAGTAGCCAGGCCCAGCCGTAAGTACGTTCGTAGTTTTTATTGCCGGGGGTCGCAAAGAAAGCCACTTCCGTTGCAATGTTTTCTGTCGTCAGGTTAGTTCTCAGGATTGCCCGAATGCCTTCCCTGTCGGCTAAATCCGGAAAAATACGCAGCAGATTGACCATCATCCAATGACCATGCACGCTAGAATGCCAGTCAAAGCAGCCATAAAAGGCCGGGTGCAGTGCTTTAGGTGACTTCAGATATTCGTCACTATCAAGCACCTGATTGAGTTTATTCGGATACTCCACCTGGGTACATTTAAGCGGTAGAGAAGCCAGGCGATTCGCCTCTTCAAGGGTAAGTGCCGGGGAGCTGGCCTGACTGGACAAAGACCAGATGCTCAGCGATATGGCAAACAGCATCGTTGCTAGCCTGAGAATAACCATGATCTGATTTTCCTTTTTATTTGTGATGGTTATCAGACATGGTCTGCAATTCATACCGGTAAGTAAAGGCGTTTTGCAACCAGGCATACCATAAGCGGTTTATGGCGTTAATAGGAAATGTAGTGACAAGATGTTTCAGAATAATGGGGCAGGCCGTCGCCTTGCCCCATATTCCTTTATTCAGTTAGCCATTATCCGAGGAGGAACCTGGCATGGTTCGGATGCCAGGATGGCCGACTGAATTAACTGCCCGAGGCTCGCATATACTGCGTATTAAACTTGGTCACTGGTGACAGGCTGGGATCGATCACCCCTTTAAACTGCGCAGTGGTGCAGTGATTCGCCTGCACATCCACCATACTCACGGCATCGTCAATAGACACACCGGAGCCCTTATTCATGGCCAGATGGTGATCAGGGTGGGCCTGACCGATAGTAAACGACTTCCACATAGACCCTTTACGGTCGTAAGAGATCGTACGCGGAATAGTAAAGGTTTGTGCATCAATGAAATGCACACGCTTAGACAACGGGTGTGAATCGTTCACAGGAACGGATTCCAGCTCATAGACCTTACGCAGCTGCCAGGTAATATTCGGGAAACAGCCTCCCTGACCACTAAAGGCAACCATTTCAAAGCCATCGTCATCCTGGTGAGTCTCAGAGTCCAGTTCCAGATCATTGTGATTGTAGAATGGCATCAGGATGTTGCGGGTGCCTTTATAGGTCCATTTCATGTCGGAAACGCGACCGTTATACCCCTCAAAATCCTCAATCATCAGATCTGATCCCAGAAAGGCGTCGGTTACCTGACCGGTAGCCAGCCGTCTTACCCGACGCTGGAAGCCCAGATATAACCAGGAGTTATCACGCTTAAGGTCGTCGCTTGAGCGGTGAATTAGCAACTGCGTATTACGCACGTCCGACGGATCCAGCACCATGGCATAGGTTGCGCGGAATAAGTCCGACGGGTTAGGCGTAATCTCTGGCTTAGGCTCGTGGTTAACCCGGCCCTTAAAATTGAGGAAGTGGAAATTAAACTTAATGGTACGCTCTATTTTGCCCGACTCCATGTCCCGGTACTTCCAGTAGAACGGATAGATGGACGCGCTGTCGCCCCAGTTGTAACCGTATTTGTAATTCCAGGCCAGTTTCTCACCGGCACGTGGGTCGTTCATATATGGCTCTGCAGGGAACGGACGGCCTGCCACCCAACCACTGATCTCACCCACTTTGTCACCCAGCTTTACCTTACCCAACCCCTCTTCAGTAGCTTTCACATAGTTTTCATGCAAACCAAAAGAGGTGGTTTCGCCTACGGTGATAGAGGTCATACCGCTGGAGATAAAGTTGTAATAAGCCGGGTCGACGATGTCTTTGAACTGATCTACGTTTGACTGGTCGATAACCATACCAGGTGCCAGTCCGGTAAATTCCGGGGTATCTGCCTTGTAGGGATAAAACGATTTTTCCACTACTTCAGAGGCAGCCAGTGCACCGCCCGCCAGCGAGGAAAGCGCGCCCCCGATAATCAATGCTGATAGTTTTTTTATCTTTAGAGTCATAATTGAATTCCTATTAGAAGCTATAACGAAGCGTTAACTGAAGCTCATCTTCTTTTTGTGCCATGCCGATAGGGCCGGATTTAAAGCGTCCCAATGGTTCATAGCCACCAAGGCCGAGTGAATATCCGTCCGGATGTTCCGGGAACGCCTGGGTAAAGGGTGAGAATGGATTACAGGTGCGACAATCATCGTAAGCACGGGCGCCGGTACCAACCTTAAAATTGGCCCCGCCAGTAATTTTGAAGTTGTCGTTAACAATATATTCAACCGCAAAAGAAATAACCGATGCTTCGGCGCGGAAGTCGTGAGCCGCCACGATTTGCGGGCTTAAGCGGTCATTCATCCACCAGCCTTTAATCAACAGGGTAGCCGTCCAGTTTTCGTCCCAGTCAGGCATGCCCACCGGGCCCAGGGCTCGCTGCTCTTCCTCGTGGTCGAGCAGGTGCTGACCAAAAATCTGACCTGAGAACAGGAAAGCACGGCGATCGTTAAGGAACGGGATAAAAATGTTCTTATCCGCGCCAATCACGTAGCGAATAACATCTGATTCAGAGTACAGTTCTTCGCGCATGGTGTTAGCAAACTCCTCTCCCGAGGTGTGAGCCGCCTCAACCCGGAACACCGTATCGATGCCCTGTGAGTAATAATCGACAGAGCCACCCAGCAAAGTTACTCGCGGAAAATGTACATCAAAGGCTATCAATGACGGCCAGACGCCCACTTCGCCTGTAAAGGAGTTTTGTGCCGGGATGCCACCACGCAGTGATGGCAATTGTGAACGATAATGCAGCGCATTCAGCGAGAATCCGAGGTCGCCCAGAATACCTTCAAATTTCAGCCCCACCTGCGAGTTAGACAGGCTCCAGCTTGGCATATGGGCTTGCCGCAAGCCTACCTGGCCCGGCCCAAAGTCGGTTGCCGCTGCGCCACCGGCAAAGTTTGATACCGTGCCGCCGTGATCCCACAGCGTCTTCATACCGCGGAATAAACACCCGGCATCGAGAATCACGTTAGGATTACCACACTGGCCTAAATCGTGCGGACGGAACCGATCGAAGTTCCAGATCAATTGTAAATTGATATCGTCGAAGGTTTCCGTGGCCCCCATCCGATAATCCATTTTCAGGATCCACATCGGAATACGAATATCTTCCAGCTCGTCGTAAATGTTGTTACGCGAGTAATCTACCGGGTTGATAACGTCCAGCACCCGGAATAAATCGGTACGCCCCCAGATAACCTGTTGTTTCCCCAGACGGGTACTCAGCACACTGCCGCTGTCGGTATAAATATCAAAATCCAGATATAACTCACGAATGAAGTCCAGGCGGTCATTAAGCTCTGGTGAGCGTAATTCATCACCGTCTTTGTCCAGATAGCCGTTAATACAGCCGCGTGAGTCCACATCACAGGGGCGAACCGGTACACCAAAAGTCACACCGCCATTTGCCTCATGCAGCGGCTGGCCCAGCACAATCATGCCCTCGTTAGGGTGATTGGCCACATCAAAGGTGTAAGGCAACGGAACTCCCTCACCAAAGGGGACAGTGGTACCCGGACCGGTCGCGATGTTTTCCAGCGCGATGGAGCCGCCAGCGTTGTCGCCGTATTCATCGTCGTTGAGATCAAATACGCCATCGTAGGTAAGCCTGAAGGTACCGTTAACCGATACATTGCTGAACATTCCTTTGTTGCCGTAATTTTTTTCAGCTTCGATTTGCAGGGTATTTCTAAATTTTGACAGTCCGACATCATCGCGAACGTAAGTCGCATTCTCGATAAAGCCGTTGACTCTTGCGTCTTCTGCCAGCGCTGTACCTGTGCTGCATAACAGCAACGTCGGCAGCGCATAACGACGCAATATGGAGCAATACTTATTGGGTTTTATTGTGTGCATCCTAATGTCCTCTGGAGCAATGTGTAGGGAAAGTGCCGCTTACGCGCGGCTTACGTTTCCGGCTAGACTTCCGCCTTCGTCGCCAACGTCTTTATGCGTGGTTGGTTGTTTGGCAGATTCGCCGTCGGCATACAGCACACCATCTTCGTCGCTGTATACATTGACGATAAATTTGGGTTTGAACACCAACACCCATGCTGGTACCAGCAACATGGCGGCAAACCCGTTGATTACGATCATGACGCACAGCAACAGGGCGGCGTCGGACTGGAAGCGCAGGTCAGAGAGGATGACCCACATGATAATCCCGGCCATCAGGGTAACGGCGGTAAAACTAATCGCCATGCCGGTAGTGGCAATTGACTGGCGTACAGACGTTGTCAGATCCTGGCTACGGGCCATGAATTCGCGGATGCGGTCCATCATGTAGATGGAATAATCGATGCCAACGCCAATCCCCACTGCCACTACAGGGACGGTGTTGATATCGATACTAAGACCATATATCCCCATGTAGGCGTAAGTAAGAGTGGTAGCAAACATCATGGTCATCAGCATCATTACGCCAGCATGCCACGAGGTGTAGAACACCATGACGAAGATAAAGATAAGCAGGAACACGCTGGGTAAAACAATCAGATTAGTTTCAAAAGCCGACTCATTCATTGCAGCGGCAACACCAAGTGTACCGCCGGCTAAACGAATAGTAAGCCCTTGCACATCATCACCGTGCTCGGCAATCCAGGTTTTGGCCATGTGAATTGCGCGGCGGATCGTTTCGCCCTGGCGGTCCTTGTAGTAAAACACCAGGTTGGCTATACGATCATCGGTATCATTAAACTCATTTAAGGCGCCGGGGATGGGGCTTGATGCCATATAGGTAAACATCAGACCGCCCACATAGGCTTTATCGTGAGGGATCTGGTACCAGCGGGGATCGTTATTGTGCATCAGGCGGTTTACCTGCATCACTAAATCGGTCAGGCCTTTGCTGCCGCCAACTTCCGGGTCGCTCAGCATGTGCTGTTGCAGGTCAATCAGCGACTTAAGCACTTCCGGGCGCTTGAGTCCGCCGGGTTCATCGGTTTCGGCCACTATGTAGAGCTCTTCCGAACCAGGAAACTGATCGTTCACTACCCGCGATGACACATTGTAATCGTGGTGAGGATACAAAATCGGTGAACCCGGCTCTGAATCACCAATTTGTACCTGTGATGCGCTCACCAGGCCAATGGCCATTAAGGCAGCAGCCGTTAATAACAGACTACGCGCGGCGCCCGGACGCCCCACCAGGCGAGAACAACTGGCCCCGATATGGCGTAAAAAGGTTTCTTTAAGCTCCGGATTCTTCGGTGTTGGCAAAATGGTCAGCAATACCGGCACACCCACCAACACGGTGAACACCACGGTAATTGCCCACAGTGACGCGTAAAAACCCAGCTGTGTATTCAGCGGGATAGAACCGACTGCAATTAACAGCAGCCCCACGGCGTCGGAAACGACCCCCAGCGTACCCGGCCGAAACAGGCTGTTGAAAGTCTCTTTAGCCGCCACAACGCCATTACCGCATTGCACCACTTCGGCGTAATAACGCTCGACGATTTGCACGCCGTGGCTCATTGCCCGGGCAGCAATCAGGAACGGGATAACCAACCCGAGTGGATCAAGGTTATAGCCCAGCAAACTGATGATCCCGAGCCCCCAGATAGTGGAAACCATTACGCCGCCAAGAGGCACCAGCACACCGTATGCACGGCGAAAATGAAAAATCAGTAGCGCCAGCATAATCAGGATAGTGAAGAAGAAAATCTGCACGATTTGATCAAGGTAGGTGTACGCCCAGCCCACCAGCACTGGCTGCCCGGTTGCATAAATGTTTATGCCAGCTTGTTTTTCCTGCTCACGGATTTTTTGCAGCTTGTCAAAGGTCCCGGCGTAATCCAGCTGCCCTTCGATTAACTGAGCTTTAACCAACGCCATTTTAAAGTCGGGAGATACCAACGGGCCGTAGACCCTTGGGTTCGCCGCAATATTGGCCTGCATCTCGTCCAGTTGCGCCTGGCTGTAGTCGTCTGAAGTCGCATCGAAGTAGGGCTGTGAGTTAATACTTCCTACTTCTGTGAGCCAGATATGGCGTGAATTACGGTGGGTTACACTGGAAACGAGATTGTGGTTAACCCCAGGCAGGCTATCAATCGCCTGGGTCATACGGTCAATCTTTTTCAGGTTTTCGTTGGTAAAAATATCGCCGTCGGTAAACTCAATGCCCACCACCAGCACATTGGCACCACCAAAGCTGTCTTTGATACTGTTGTGTAACTGGATATAGGGGTGCTGCTGAGGCAGCAGGTTAGAAAAATCCGTGAAGATTTTGAGCGCAGGGATCCGGCTCATAAAAAACAGTGTCAGGGCCAGGATCACCATCAACACGGTTTTCGGATGACGAAACAGGCTGAGTTCGAGTTCGTGCAGTGCGTGAGTAAACTTATGCTTTGGCTTATTCATGGTATTACTCCTTCGAACCAGTCATTGATGAAGTCAGAGCCAGATAAACACCTCGTCCGCCGGCAACATGAGTGACGCCGTCGGCAGAGGTAGCAGCCGCCCGCAGATAAACAGGCGCAGAAGGGGAAACAATGGTAGTCCAGCTACCGGCAGCGTTGCGGCGAAGCACCGTGGTGTTTTCGCCCAGTCCCAGCAGCTGGTCATTGGCGGCAACCAACTGATAAACCGGAACGGCAGTATCCACTGTTTCTTTTGACCAGGTTTCGCCGCCATCTTCGGTGGCATAAATGTAGCCGTTAAGGCCGCTTATCCAACCGCTTTCCAGCGATGTGAAGTACATGCCATGGGGGTAAAACTCGTCAGGCAGGTAGCCTGTTACATCCCAGTTCTGACCACCATCGGTGGAGGATAAAATCATCCCGTACTCGGCACTTGCTACCGCATCGGTGTCATTCAAAAAGGCGATATTGGTAATGATGGCATCTTCCTGAAGAGAGAATGTCTGCCAGTTAGCGCCGCTATCGGTGCTGTGCATAATGGTGGAAAAGCTGCCCGCAACCCACCAGCTACCGTCCGGCGCACAGGTTACGTCCATCAGTTGTTCGTTAGTGGGAATAGCGATTGATTGCCACTGACTGGCCTGGGGCTGTTTCAACCAGATGTTGTTATCAAATGACAAAGCGATTGTCTCACCGGAAGGGCAGGCATCGACGGTTAACAATGACGCTGCACCCTCGAGGATTTGCCGCTGCCAGACTTCGCCATCTGCAGAAGAGATAACCAGACCATTATTACCCACGGCGATAAGTTCATCACCGTTAGCCACCATGGACTGATAAAAATCGATACGTTGAATGGATTGCGCTCGTTGGGCTTCAACGGCTGCCAGATTTAAGGGAGCTTCACAGCCGGTTAACAGCAGGGTTAAGAAACTACAAGCAATGACTTTGGTGCAACACCGAACCTTATATTCACCTAATTTCATTATTTTAATAATATTTTGTTAACATTAAGCCAACGAAAGCAAAGGCGGTGCCAGGCCGAAAAATAAAATTATTAGTTGCTTTAGATCAATAGGTTATACGGCAAAATTTACAAATTTGTAAGAAAAACAAGGAGCTACAAAACACATAAAGGTTAATGAAATGATAAATTCAGAATTACTGAAGTTATTCATTTCATTAAATTTGATGGATTGATCCAATCAGAAGCCGGCTAGTAAACCTGAAACAGGTGTTCCAGTTTTGGCTGATTGTGAACGTCTCTGATTACCAGTTTGATGGCTTTAAAAGTGGCATCGTACGCCCCGATTTCAAAAGTAGCCCCCCAATAATTGAAATAACTGAGTTGTTTGGGCGAGCCATTAAACAACATATTTTTTAACACCCGGGTAGTGCCATCGTCGCCCACACCAAGCCACTGCACCACTGTGCCGAGTTGTTCGTCGGCCTGAACAAAAAAATCACCGGCGGAAACAGTAAACTTCACCCCGATCCTGTCGCCAATGTTCAGCTTTCGTACCTCTGTCTGGTAGGTGTCTTTGCCGTTAGCCTGAGTCACTAACCTGCCCGCTTCAACCAGTTCAGCATCGCTATTCGACGTGGTAATAGCGTTATAGCTGTTGAGGATAGTGGCTAATTCGGATTCCGCTAACTGTTGAGCGGTGATCAAACGGGCGATCATCTGCCTTAACAGCGGGTCGTGCCCCTTTCTGGATTGAGCAGGAATAGCGGCGAAAGCTTCCGCACAGCTCTGTGCAGTTTCCCTGACAGTCGGGTAAAGACAATGAAAAAGCATGCCAATTAATTTAGCACTGTCATTCCCTTCATCGTCCGGGAATTTGAGCATAGTTTGCTTTATCAGCGATGGATTGCCGTTAAACCGATCGTTAAACAAATAAGCAGTAGCCAGGAAATACGCCGCATCTGCGCTTCCCTGATCGGCAGCCTGGTTAAGTAAACGGATAATGTCTTCAATGGGATAGAGTTTCTCGCGGGCATTGAGCTTAGCCAGTGCCAGCTTATACAACGCATGATGGTGATTATTGGCTGCGGCTCGCTGGTAATACTTAAATGCCTTTTGTTCATCGCGATCGACCCTGTCGTTGGCATAAAACGTATCTGCCGCCAGGGTAAAATCTTCCACCAGAGCAGTCTGAACTCCAGCCGGCTGCGCACTTACATCGAGGGCTTTAAGCCCCAATGTACGCCGGATAAAATCATCAATAATAACATTCTCGTGGATATCACCTTGCCATGTCGGGTGGCCGTGACCGGTATTGTGGTAATACACCTGCTCGAATGGAATTTTCAGCTTTGTCAGTACATAGTCCAGTCGCTGAGTGTGCTCAAAGGTAGCGACCTCGTCGTTGTAACCTGCGGTGATAAGCAGCGGTGTGGAAATTTTTTCGGCCAGATAAAGGGGTGATATCTGATATAAATCCTCACTATACTCCCCCACGGTTTCAGACACCTGGCTGGCCCAGGTGTCATTGGTTTTCAGGTTACTCTGATTAAACAATAAGGGCAGATCATATACCCCGAAACGGGAAATAACGCAGTCGACCAACTCAGGATGCAAGATGCTTAACATAAGCGATGAATAACCACCGTAACTTGAGCCCATCGCGCAGATATTCTGCGCCGGTGTAACCTGCTGTACCTTTTTAATCGCGGCCAGAATGTCCTGTTCGATTTGCTGGCCAAATTCGCCTACCCCGCCTTCTCTGAACGCTTTACCAAACCCGAAGGAACCACGAAAATTAACCTGTAAAACCGCGTATCCACGGGTGGTATAAAACTGGGTCAGGCGGTTAAACTCTGTAGTATCACGAACGCCAACCGGGCCCCCGTGAGGCATGACAAGCAATACATCATTAACCTGCCCGACAGGAGGGTAGTAATAAGACTCCACTTTACTACCGGCCGACGTTACTTCATAAACCTGTGGCCTGGAGAATGTGTAGTCATCCAGTTCTGGCTGCACTGAAAACAGGATCCGTGCTTCCTGCCTGGCCACATCAAACAAATAATAATCAGTTGGGGCATCCGGCGCATAGGCCACTGCCACATACACATCAGCGTCTGCACTGTAATCTGCCAGCGTAAAGCGGCGGCCAGGCACGCTCTTGTTTAGCTGTGCCTGATGATATTCCTGCACATCGTTGAGGTACTCGACGACCATTTCACCACCTTTATAGTAACGTACGCTGGTCGGCTTACCGCTGTCATGATCAACGGATGCAGAAACAAGATCATAACTTTCGTGCTCGTATAACACGTCGGAGAAGGTGGCGGTGGGGATGTCATACAGATACAAAGCGATTTTATCGGTAGCAATATCACTCAGTACCGCAATTTGCGTGTCGTTGAGAAAGCCCATCGGTTCGAAGGTATAGTCGGTATTGAAATCTTTGAGCATTACCTGCCAGGGTTTGCCCCGGAGCTTGCGGTACTTGATGGAATACGTCGCGTTTTCGTCATCGTAGCTCAGGCCCAGTAACATATCTGCGCCGCTGTCGTAGAAGTAGCGCACCATATCATCGGGCAAGTAGCGGATCCTGTCTGTGCCGGACCAGTTCGGCTCGGCCAACCGGATAGGATCCACCACATAGATTACTGTATCACCGCCACGACTGGTGGTAGTAAAGAGTACTTTCTTCGGGTCCTCAGCAGCCTGCCCCATAATGTAGCCATCAACCCGAACTACATGTGGTTTAACCTCACTAACCGCGCCGTCTGTGGTTATTACTTCAAGCGTTACCCTGACATCCTGTCTCTTGCCATTTTTCACCAGTGAACCGGTAAACAACAGATGGGACGATGAGAGCCAGAAGTATTCCTTCAGTCTGCCACCGGTTCCCAGGTTCATCAGCGGCACATAGTTCGTTGATGACCGCTCAATCAACCCCACCTGAGCGGCTTCTTCAGTCGTTTCAAACAAGGCGATATACTGACCATCCGGTGATAACACTGGTGCACTGAACTGCTGATTGGTAAATAAACTTTTTGCTGGTACGGGCGCTATGATTCTGCCCGCATCCTCCTGAGCATATCCCCATAAACTCACTACAGTGAGTAACCACAGCGTCCATCTCATTGCTGCTCCTCCAACCCGGCTATCAGGGAATAGAAACGGTCCTGGCCGGGGCCAGCATAAAACATGTCGCGACTGGTCAGTAATCCGGGAAAATACTTTTCCATAAACAGCTGTGCATTGGCGGCTCTGTTTTCCAGTTCGATATGATTGGCAAAAAAGTAGTAAAAAGGCTGTTCAACCGTTAAATGGCCAACATAATTAATCCGCCCCGGTTTAACCTCAAAACGCCAATCGTCTTCATTAAGACTGGTGCGGTAGTAGTAGTTGTAGTCAATGCGGCCGAAATGATACTCACCGGCTTTCACTGGTAACAGAATATAGTTTTCACCAGCAGATAAATCTTCGTGGGTGAGCTTGAGGTTTTCTTCGCCCCACACATAAAGCGCCTGCAGATCGTAATCATTCACCAGACCAATCAGCAGATAGCCCTGATTAGCCTCTACCAGTTTGTCGGTATCTTGTTTTTGAGAGGAAACACGGGTGGCCACGCAGCCGGCCAGCAATAGTAAGATGCTGCTTAAAAGCATCAGGTGGAAGACACGCTTTCCTTGCATAATCAAAGCCCTGAGGATAAATCACTACAGAACTTAGCCTATCAGTTGTTATATAACTCAACAACTTTCATTGTTTTATCCAACGCACCACTATTTTGAGCCAGCACGGCGTAACCGGCGAGGCCAGCCTGCGCTGCGACATCTGCATTGTTGCACCAGGAAAGGGTTAGTTCGGTCATGGCAGTGGCATCTTCCACAATAAACAGTGCGCCGGATTCTGCTAACTTGGCGCAGATCACCGGGTTGTTGTAGGTATTCGGACCCATCATAACCGGCAGTTTTCTGGCCGCCGGTTCAAGTGCATTATGCCCGCCCCGGTCGGCAATACTGCCACCGACAAAGGCAAAATCGGCCACGGTGTACACCGCATTAAGCTTGCCCATTTCATTTACCAGTAGCACCTCGCAATCATCCGATACACTGTCGGCCGACGCACTTTGTGTCATGGTTAAGCCGGATTTCTGGATCAGTCGGGCTACCGTTTCAAACCGCTCAGGATGGCGGGGAACCAGCACTAACAGAAGTTGCGGGCAGTGCTTTTTGACCGCCTGGTAGGTTTGCAGCAGTACTGTTTCCTCAGGATCGTGGGTACTGCCCCCCACCAGCACTTTCCGGTTACTGTGTTCCAGCCCTAAAAAACCACTTACAGAAGCGTCCAGGGCAGAAGCCTGGTCGAATTTAATATTATTCGTTAGCGTAAGCTTACTTTCCGGCATGCCTAAAAACCGGTAGTTCGCATAATCCCTGTCGCCCTGCGCACACACATGTGACAGCTTATTGAGCATTGGTTCAAACAGAATGGGGAACTTTGCATAACGTCGTGCCGAGCGATCGGTCATTCTGGCATTAACCACCAGTATCGGAATGTCACGTTTCCAGCAGGCATGGATCAGGTTAGGCCAGAGCTCAACCTCAGTGATAAATACCGCGCTGGGTTTAATCCGTCTCAACATGCCCGCCATGGCCATGTGTAAGTCATAGGGCAGGTAAAAGTGATGCACCTTATCACCAAAAATTGCGCGAACCCGGGCTGAACCGGTAGGCGTGGTAGTGGTTACGGTTATCTGGCGCTCTGGCTGCTCCTGCATAATGCGTTTAATCAGTACCGACGCTGCGACCACTTCACCCACCGATACACAGTGAAACAGATAACCATCAGCTTTGGGGGCATGCGCCACATAACCAAAGCGTTCAAAACGACGGCGATTATAATCTTTCTGACGTGTAATCCCCCGCTTAACGAGTGTGAAAAAGGCAAACGGTATGAGCAGTGCCAGAATACAGGAGTAGAGCCAGCGGAAGGCGTCCTGATACCACTTAGGAGAATATGTTGCGCGTTGCTTGCTCATGTTGCCTTGTACACCGTTATGCTGGCCGTCATCAAAATGTCGTGAAGTTTTGTTTCACTAACTTACAGGTTTTCACGTTTACTTTTATTGCATGTCATCAAGTGCCACCAAACCCGCAGTGCTCATCATCAGACTTAGTGCAATGGGCGATATTGTAATGGCCTCAGGTCTGCCGTCCAGCTTAAAACAGCATTTTGACAACGATGTGACCATAAGCTGGTTAGTGGAAAGCCCCTATGCCACTTTGGTTGCTGAACACCCGGATGTAGATAATGTTATTACCTGGCCCAAACAGGAGTGGCGGGCGCTGGCTAAATCACGGCGATATCTTGCGTTAATTAAAGCGGTACTAAGGTTTCGTCGCACCTTAAGAGCGCTACAGTTCGATCTGGTTGTTGACGCTCAGGGATTACTCAAAAGTGCACTGTTGGCCTGGTTTACCGGCGCGCGACAACGGGTGGGATTCAACAGCAAGGAACACAGCCAGTGGTTTCTAACCCAGTCTTTTGATAAGCCGCTGTCAGATGACATTAGCAGCGAATACAAGTTTCTGGCCAGTAAGTTTAGTAACGTCCCCTATCAACTTACCCTTCAGGTTAGCGAAAAGGATCGTGCTCTTGTACATAACCTGCTACAAGGCAAAGGCTTTCAGAACCATTTTATCGTAATCGCCCCTTTCACTACGCGCCCTCAAAAGCACTGGTTACTCCCCTACTGGCACGAGCTCATTGCATTGCTGGGCAAGGATGGATATCAGGTAATAATCCTTGGCGGTCCGGCCGATAAGCATAATGCTGAGCATCTGGCCGCCGGCAATTCACACTGCCTGAGCCTGGCTGGCTCATTGAGCTTACCCCAGAGTGCTGCCGTTATTGAGCAATGCGCGGCGCTTCTCGGCGTTGATACCGGCCTGACGCACATGGGTATGGTTTATCAACGACCCACCGTGGCTATATTCGGCTCGACCCGACCCTATACGCGAACTCAAAACCCACATGCCCGCATTTTGTATGCAGATTTAAGTTGTGCGCCCTGTAAGCGCCGTCCTGTGTGTGACAGCCGCTTTGACTGCATGCAGGCCATAACCCCCGGGCAGGTGTTCAGCACGTTGCAAGGACTGCAATGACCATGCGTGTAATGCATTTGGAATTGGGCAGGCATTTGTATGGCGGTGCCAAACAGGTGGAATACCTTATTAAAGCCATTGCTGCGCAAAGTAACGTTGTAGAACAACATCTGGTGTGTGCTGAAGGCAGTGATATTGCCGCTTTGCGTCTTAATAATTGTGAAACACACGCGCTGCCCTATGCGGGTGAACCAGACATGAGTATTTTGTGGCGTCTGGCCGGGCTGATCAGGGTATTACAACCAGATATTCTGCATGTACACAGCCGCCGTGGCGCCGATTTGTGGGGCGCGATAATCGCCAGATATACCGGTATACCAGCCATTTGTACGCGGCGGGTTGATAATCCTGAGTCCGCCATAAACCGCCTGAAATATGCCCAGTATCAGGCCGTCATCAGTATTTCCGAAGGCGTACGTAACGTGGTTTCACAGCGATGCCCGGCATCGGTGTTTCAACAGGTTATCCATTCGTCGGTAGACTTATCGGAGTTTCATTATGCTGCAGACCCTGACTGGTTTCGCCGTCAGTATGACATACCAGAAGGTTACCGCGTATTGGCAAACTTCGCTCAGCTTATCGAACGTAAAGGGCAGCGCGACATCATTGCGGCAATGCAGCGGGTTGTTGCCAGGCAGCCGAACACCCTCTGCTTACTGTTTGGAAAAGGCAGTCTGGCTGACAATTATCAGCTTCAGATAGACCAGGCGGGGATAACCGATAATGTCCGCCTGTGCGGCTTTACCGAACAGGTGGCCAGAATACTGCCCAACATTGATTTGCTGGTACACCCGGCACATGCCGAAGGCCTTGGCGTTATTTTGTTGCAAGCCGGCGCCTGCAAAGTACCGGTGATTGCCAGCCCTTCCGGGGGCATTCCTGAAATTATTAAACACGAGAAAACCGGCTGGCTGACCCCGGCTGGCGATTCAGACAAATTGGCCTCGGCAATCTGCGCTGCCTTAGACAACAACGCCTTAAGACATGCCTATGGAAAGAGCCTACAGAAGTATGTAACCACTCACTTTTCTACCGAAGCAATGGCAAAAGGCTATTTGAGTCTGTATCAACAAATTAAGGGATAGGCCGGCTGGAACACATACAAAAACCCTCTTATACTGGTATGGACCACTCAAATTAAAGGTTCCGATGTAATGAAATCCTGCCGTTTTCTGCTATCGCCACTGCTACTGACTCTGGTAGTACTCTTTGCTTCTCAGGTTTTTGCTGGAACACCGCCCTATGCACCACCTGAAAAGGAAATAATGGTGCCCGTAGAAGGTGGCAAAGTGTATGTCAGGCTTAACGGATTAGTACATAAGGCTGCACCACCGGTTATATTTATTCATGGCGGGCCGGGCGGCACACATAACGGCTTTGCTGGCATGACAGGCCTCGCTGATGACCGAATGGTAATTATGTATGACCAACTCGACAGTGGTAAGTCTGAGCAACCTAACAACCCGGACAACTGGCGGGTAGAAAGGTTTGTAGAAGCCATCGAGACTATTCGCCAGCACCTGAATATTCCGCGCTGGCATGTGGTGGGTCACAGCTGGGGATCGGCATTGGCACTGGAATATACCGCGAAGTATTCCAACAATGTGGTGTCCACAGTGCTTGGCGGCACGTTTATCTCGACTCCTCACTGGATCATGGATGCGAATCTACTGGTTAAAGCTGCGCCCCAAACAGTACAGCAAACGCTGCGTCAGTGTGAGTCGGCAGAACCGCCTGAAGAAGACAAGTGCAGCGCGGCTTATACCAAGCTGTATTCCGCATTCTACACACCGGGCACTGCAACTAAAGCCGAGCAGGATTATTACCTAAATGTTGGCGGAAATGGGTTTAACCCTATGATTTATAATGCAATGTGGGGCCCCAGCGAATTTTCTTCCACTGGTGTGTTAAAGCATTACGATGCCACTCATTTACTCGACCATATCAACGCAGATACGACCTTGTTTATGATTGGGCAGTACGATTCAGCCCGCATCGATACGGTGCAGGATTACCTCGCATTAACCCCCGGAGCTGAGCTTGCGGTAGTACCAGGCGGTGCGCATGGTTTTTACGGTGACCGACCGCTAATCACACAGGCCATATTAACCAGCTGGCTTACACGGCGCGACATGCGTTAGACATAAATACCGTTTGCCTGTGGTTGAGTCGTATCACTACACTTTCTTGCTTTTGGTTAAAGGTAACGCGCGTATTGCTTCAAATTATGCCCAAAAGGCTGGCAGGTCGATTTGATATAGTAAACTATCTATGTTTGAAAGGGACAAATAGAAAACTGCGTAACTGTTTATTTTTGACACAGTATGATAAATCTTAATTTTGATAGGAAAAAATCATAATATTCATGAGTATAGAAACCATTCTCAAAATCTACCTCATACCTGATTTTACTAAAATGGTTGCCGTGTCACTTGGAATAGCAGATCGACTTTAAAATACAGAATTAACACTTAAACTTTTACTTAAAAGAGCTTAAATAAATACTTAATTAACTAAACTCTCTTAGTTAAATCTGTTTTATCAGTTACTTATTTTAGTTATTGCTAACTTAACAAGGCTTTACCTAATATTCCAGCTTAAACGCTTCAATCTGCAACTCTATATTCCTTATCGGGAATAAAAAAGCCGCTCATAAGAGCGGCTTTTTTTAAACGCTTAGAAAGAAGCGATTAAACGCCTGCTTTCTCAACAACGTCAACCAACATCCAAGATTTGTTCTTAGAAATTGGTGCACATTCGCGAACAGTAACTGTATCGCCTTCGTTGCACACGTTGCTTTCGTCATGAGCGTGCAGTTTAGTAGTACGCTTGATGAACTTCCCGTAGATAGGGTGTTTAACAAAACGTTCTACTGCAACAGTAATGGTTTTATCCATTTTGTTGCTAACCACACGACCTTGTACTGTACGAATTTTTTGCTCAGTCATTACGCATCAGCCTTTTGAGTCAGAATGGTTTTAACACGCGCGATGCTGCGACGCACTTTCTTCAACTGGTCGGTTTTTTCAAGCTGGCCAGTTGAATGCTGCATGCGTAAGTTGAACTGTTCGCGTAGCAGGTTTAATAACTCTGCATTCAGCTCTTCTACGCTTTTTTCTTTCAGTTCAGCTGCTTTCATTACATCACCGTCCGAGTTACAAAGGTTGTTTTAAATGGCAGTTTTGCCGCAGCCAAAGTAAACGCTTCGCGTGCCAGAGCTTCAGGAACACCTTCCATCTCATAAAGAACACGACCAGGTTGAATTTGGCATACCCAGTACTCAACGTTACCCTTACCTTTACCTTGACGAACCTCAAGAGGCTTCTCAGTAATTGGCTTGTCAGGGAAAACCCGAATCCAGATTTTACCTTGACGCTTAACGTGACGAGTCATGGCACGACGTGCAGCCTCAATTTGGCGCGCGGTCATTCGACCACGACCAACCGCTTTAAGACCGTAAGTACCAAAGGCAACAGTAGCTCCTGCAGCTGTACCGCGGTTGCGGCCTTTGTGCATTTTACGGAATTTCATGCGTTTTGGTTGTAACATGATTAGCCCTCTCGCTTAGCGTTGCGGCCTTTCTTCTTAGGTTGAGCTGGCGCTGCCGGCTCTTGAGTTGTAGGTAAACCACCTAGAACTTCACCTTTGAAGATCCATACTTTAACGCCGATGATACCGTAAGTAGTAGACGCTTCAGAAGTCGCGTAATCGATATCCGCACGGAAAGTGTGCAGAGGAACACGACCTTCACGGTACCATTCAGAACGTGCAATCTCTGCACCGCCTAAACGACCGCTAACTTCTACTTTGATACCTTTTGCGCCAAGGCGCATTGCGTTTTGAACCGCACGCTTCATAGCGCGACGGAACATTACACGGCGTTCCAGCTGGCTTGAAATGCTGTCAGCAACTAACTGACCATCCAGCTCTGGCTTGCGTACTTCAGCAATGTTGATCTGAGCAGGCACACCGGCCAGCTTAGACACATAGTTACGCAGCTTTTCAACGTCTTCACCTTTCTTACCGATAACCACGCCTGGACGAGCAGTGTGAATAGTCACACGGATGCTCTTAGCAGGACGCTCGATCACGATTTTAGACAGTGAAGCGTTTTTCAGTTGTTTTGTCAGGTACTGACGTACCTGATGGTCATTGTACAGGTTATCTGCATAATCTGCGGTATTAGCGTACCAGGTAGAAGTCCATGGTTTACTGATACCCAGGCGTATACCTGTAGGATGTACCTTCTGTCCCATTATCTACTCCTAGTTATCCGCTACAACCACAGTGATGTGACTGCTACGCTTAAAGATACGATCCGCACGGCCTTTAGCACGTGGCTTGATACGTTTCATAGTTGGGCCTTCGTCAACGAAGATCTTAGCGACGCGCAGTTCATCAATGTCTGCACCTTCGTTATGCTCTGCGTTAGCGATTGCTGATTCCAGAACTTTCTTGATCAGCGTAGCGCTTTTCTTAGGGCTGTACGTTAAAAGCTCAAGTGCTTTTTCTACGTGCATACCGCGAACTTGATCCGCAACCAAGCGTGCTTTTTGAGCCGACGTGCGGGCAAAACGGTGTTTAGCTAATGCTTCCATCTTCCTACCCCTTAACGTTTAGCTTTCTTATCCGCGACATGGCCGCGGTAAGTACGCGTTGGCGCAAATTCGCCCAACTTGTGGCCGACCATTTCGTCACTTACGATGACAGGTACATGTTGGCGGCCGTTATGGACTGCAATGGTCAACCCAATCATATCTGGGATGATGATAGAACGACGTGACCAGGTTTTAATTGGTTTACGTTCGTTCTTTTCCACTGCAGCCTCTACCTTCTTCAGCAAGTGAAGGTCAATAAATGGACCTTTCTTGAGAGAACGTGGCATGGTGAATCCTCGCTATTATTTATTACGACGACGTACGATAAGCTTATCGGTACGCTTGTTGCTTCGGGTTTTCTTACCTTTAGTAGGAACACCCCAAGGAGTTACTGGGTGACGACCGCCAGAAGTACGACCTTCACCACCACCGTGTGGGTGGTCAACCGGGTTCATTACAACACCACGAACGGTTGGACGAACACCACGCCAGCGGCTTGCACCAGCTTTACCTAATGAACGAAGCATGTGCTCTGCGTTACCAACTTCACCAATGGTGGCGCGGCAATCAGATAATACTTTACGCATTTCGCCTGAACGCAGACGTAAGGTAACGTAGTTACCGTCGCGAGCCAGGATCTGTGCGTTTGCACCAGCAGAACGTGCAATTTGTGCACCCTTGCCAGGCTTCATTTCAATCGCGTGTACAATGGTACCAACAGGCATGTTGCGCATAGGCATAGCGTTACCCGCTTTGATAGGCGCATTTGAACCAGACTGGATTGCATCACCCGCCTGAATACCTTTTGGTGCCAGAATGTATTTACGCTCACCGTCTGCATACAGTACTAAAGCAATGTTTGCAGAACGGTTAGGATCATATTCTAAACGCTCAACTTTCGCTGGGATGCCGTCTTTATTACGTTTAAAGTCAACTACGCGGTAGTGATGCTTGTGACCACCACCGATGTGACGTGTAGTAATACGACCATTGTTGTTACGGCCGCCAGTTTTGTCATTCTTTTCCAGCAAAGGTGCATAGGGTGCGCCTTTATGCAGGTCAGGATTAACAACCTTGATTACGTGACGACGACCGGCAGAAGTTGGCTTAGCTTTCATTAATGGCATTTCTAATCCCCTTCTTACTCAGCACCACCGACGAAGTCGATGTCCTGACCTTCTTTAAGCGCTACATACGCTTTTTTCCAGTCGCTGCGTTTACCGAAAGACATACCGTGACGCTTGGTTTTACCCTTAACGTTAACAGTACGAACCGAGTCAACTTCAACCTCGAACAGTTTCTCAACTGCTGCTTTGATTTCAGCTTTGTTCGCGTCTTTAGCTACTTTAAATACAACTGTGTTACCCGCTTCAGCAGCCATAGTAGACTTTTCTGAAACGTGTGGTGCTTTAAGCACTTTTAGTAGACGTTCTTCTTTCATGCTAACGCCTCCTCAAGTTGTTTCACTGCATCAGCAGTGATAAGTACTTTTTCAAATGCAATCAGGCTGACCGGGTCGATACCAGCTACGTCACGTACGTCAACCTTGTACAGGTTGCGCGCAGCAAGGAACAGGTTCTCTTCAACTTCCGGAGTAACGATTAATACATCGTTTAATTCCAGGTCGTTCAGCTTAGCAACCAGAGCTTTAGTCTTAGGTGTGTCAACACCGAACTTCTCAACCACTACCAGACGGTCTTGGCGAACCAGTTCAGACAGGATGCTCTTAATCGCACCACGATACATTTTCTTGTTAACTTTTTGATCAAAGTCACGAGGCTTGGCAGCAAATGCACGGCCACCACCAACCCAGATTGGGCTGCGGATTGTACCGGCACGAGCACGACCAGTACCTTTTTGACGCCATGGCTTCTTACCACCACCACGTACTTCAGAACGTGTCTTTTGTGCTTTAGTACCCTGACGAGCACCATTGCCGTAAGCTACAACGACCTGGTGAACCAGGGCTTCGTTGAATTCACGTCCAAAGGTCGCTTCGGATACTTCAAGAGCGCTTTGCGCATCTTTCAATGTTAATTCCATCAGTTCAACTCCCAGACGTTACGCTTTAACAGCTGGCTTTACGACAACGTCGCCGCCAGTTGCGCCAGGTACGGCACCTTTAACCAGGATCAGGCTGTTTTCTACGTCAATGCGTACAACTTCCAAAGACTGAGTGGTGACTTGCTTGTTACCAAGCTGACCAGCCATTTTCTTGCCTTTGAATACTTTACCTGGTGATTGGTTTTGACCAATTGAACCAGGTGCACGGTGAGACAATGAGTTACCGTGAGTAGCGCGTTGAGCAGAAAAGTTCCAACGCTTGATAGCGCCGGCGAAACCTTTACCTTTAGACGTACCAGTTACGTCAATTTTCTTGGTGTCGTTGAAGATTTCAACAGTGATTTCACTGCCTACTTCGATGTCGGCACCTTCGTTATCTTCCAGGCGGAATTCCCAAAGACCACGGCCAGCTTCAACACCAGCTTTAGCAAAGTGACCTGCTGAAGCTTTGTTTACGCGGTTCGCTTTCTTGGTACCTGCAGTAACTTGCAGTGCGCGATAACCGTCAGTTTCATCAGTGCGTAACTGAGTAACACGGTTAGGGGTCGCTTCAATAACAGTCACAGGGATCGACGTACCATCTTCAGTGAAGATGCGAGTCATACCCACTTTACGACCGACTAGACCAATCGCCATTGTTATTACCCTCTCTTGTTAGCCCAGGCTGATTTGAACATCAACACCAGCAGCCAAGTCCAGACGCATCAGCGCGTCAACGGTCTTGTCAGTTGGTTCAATGATGTCTACCAAACGCTTATGAGTACGGATTTCATATTGATCACGCGCGTCTTTATTAACGTGCGGAGAAATCAGAACTGTATAGCGTTCTTTGCGAGTAGGCAGTGGAATTGGACCGCTGACCTGAGCACCAGTACGTTTCGCCGTTTCAACGATTTCAGCCGTAGACTGATCGATCAACTTGTGATCAAACGCTTTTAAACGAATACGAATTCTTTGATTTGGCATCGATTAAGCTCCAATCGAAAGAACAAAAAAATCATCTTCTCACTCCCTTATATTGTTGGGACGAAAAGATGTGCGTATAAACCAGTGATTCCCAATTGGAATCTTGTTCTTTGTTTCTAACACTCCCGCTACATCAATACGACGTCGCTTTGGCGACCACCCTAAAAGCAGTGTGGCTGCGGCCGAAACCATGCCCTGGGTACATATGTACTGGGCAAGTGGGCGCGAATTATACAGAATCAATCCAAACGTGCAAGTATTAATCAGCCTATATTTTGAAATAAGCGTGATATCTGACAGTAAGGCATTTTCACACACCTTAAATCTGGGTTTCTGTGCTTTAGGGCAGTTACACCCTCGCTAACAAGCTATTACAGTGAATGTGAACACGCTGCGGATGACAGAAACACAAGTTACCTTTTTTACTTATCAAAGAAAATTAGTACTAAGTACTCTATTCAACAGACTTAGACGCAGTGCTAGGTGGTTTAAGAGAGGTTTGTTGGACTTTGCCTGGCATAGTAGGTCAAATGATTGTGGAAGAAGTTATTGACTCTGGTGCGCTGGAAAGTGGTGTTGAATCGACCAGCGGGCAAATGAATGATGATGCCCGCTCAAATATGTACAACTAAATATTCCTTGCGCCAGATCTGTCTGGCGTATCAATGTTGTCTACAAGGAGACGTTATGGCTATCCGTATGTATATAATACTAGCGATTGTAGTGTGCATTATTTTGGCTGCAGTCACTAAGCTACAACATCCTGAACATTTAAACACCTCAACGTTACCGGTCCTGTCAATATTTTATACTGCCGGACCAGGCTTCTTTTACACGTTGGGGGTATCACTTATCCCTTTTCTTCTGCGCGGGCATAACGTGAAACGGGTTAAGTTTTCAGCCTTTGTTTGTCTTGGCTCTCTTATTTACGCTGTACAGCAATTATATATAGCTCAGACTTTTGATTTAATTGTTATTTCAGCAATTGTGCTGGGTGGCCTTATCGGTGTAATGACTGTATACAAACTTAATAAATCGGCTCAGTTGTCCACATAGGTCGTCATCTCTTCCCGGATCTGGTCGCGCATTGCCATCAGTTTTAAAGCCGAGTCTCGCTGGCGTTTGTCCTGCTCTGTTTTGGGTATCCAGTCTGGTACAGATGAAGGTTTACCGTTTTCATCCATGGCTACCATTACTGCAATACAGTGAGTGCAGAGTTCCCGTTCGCTGCTTTTCGGATCGCCCGCGCGCACCAGAATACGAATATGCATGGAGCTTTTGCCGGTATAAATCACCTTGGCTTCCACTTCTACGATATTGCCTACCAGAATTGGTTTAACAAAGTGCATGCCGCCCACGTAAGCCGTAATACAGTATTTGCCGCTCCAGCCGGCAGCACATCCATAGGCACTTAAGTCGATCCACTTCATTACCGCACCGCCGTGCACTTTACCACCGAAGTTGACATCCGCAGGCTCTGCCAGAAAGCGCAACGTTAATGAACGCTCAGTACCGGGCATAAGTTCTTCTCTTTATTTAATTTTCACCAATGCATAAAACTACTGTAGTTTAGTGAGTAAAACAATCAGGCGACAATATTTATGGAAGAACTGCGCTACCCCACCCGGCTGATGCTACTTATAGCCCTGCTGCAGGGCCTCGCACTGTTACTATTACACCAGTCCATCGACTTTGAGTTCTGGCCAGCCACTGCACCGCAGTGGCTGTTTGCGGCATATGCTCTGGTTATTATCGGGCCTGGCATGTATCTGCTGGGGGTTAATGAACACAATAAAGTCAGGCTGGTCGCCTACATCGCCCCTTTTGCCGCGCTCTGTGCGCTGCTTACCTTCTACACCGGTGGTCAGGCAATTCCTTCTTCGCCATCACGTCTGGACACCCTGCTCGCCCCCATGACATTCACTTTGGCTTTGCTGACGTTCAAAGCGCTGATGTATGTGCAGGTGAAAACGGCCGATGAGCCCTTCGTTTATCCCCAGCTGTTCCACTATTCGTGGCGCAACCTGCTCACTCTGGGTCTGGCACTGGCGTTTACTCTGGTCACCTGGGGTATTCTGATGCTGTGGGCCGGTTTATTCTCGGTTATCAACATCGATTTTTTCGACCAACTGTTTGAACAAAAGTGGTTTTATTACCCGGCGCTTAATCTTGCCCTGGCACTGGGTGTAATTCTTATCCGCCGGCTCAGCATTGTCGTCGATACCATTAAACAGTTACAGCAGGCCCTACTTAAATACCTGCTGGTACTGCTGGTGTTCGTCTCGCTGATTTTCCTGCTTGCCTTACCGTTTACCGGTTTAACGCCGCTCTGGGAAGAAGGCCCGGGCAGCTATCTTATTTTATGGATGCAGGCCTGCCTGCTGTTTGCACTGAACAGCGTATATCAGGGCGATGCAAATGAACGCCCCTACTCCCCTTTTATCCACCGGTTTATCTATCTCGGTATACTCTTATTACCGGTTTACAGCGGGCTGGTATTTTATGGCCTGTTCCTAAGGGTGGAGCAGTATGGCTGGTCAGTAAGTCGTTACTGGGGGATGATAGTATGGATGTTCCTGGCGCTTTTTTCTCTTGGCTATGTAACTTGTATAGCACGCTATAAAGATGACTGGATTGCCGGTCTCGGTCGTATTAATGTCGCGATGGGCTGGCTCCTGATGCTGGTGTTGGTATTGGTAAACAGCCCGTTTGCAGACTTACGAAAATTAACTGCTGACAACCAGTTAGCCCGTATCGAATCAGGACAAACCGATCTGCAGGACATAGATATACCGTATTTTGCCAATCACCTTGCTTTGCCTGGCTACCTTGCCATTGAACAACTAAAGCAAACCTATGGCGACAGTCACCCGACACTGGCACTAAGACTTTCCCGAGCCTATCAGGAAGAGGCTATAGAGCCTGAGCAGGACAAACTAATGGTGGTCAATAGTATTGAATGTCTCAACGACTGCGAAATACCTTCTGATCTCGCTGACGTCATTTACGTTAGCCTGACCAAAAGTAATTACCTGTTGCGCCAGGCAGAGCATATTTACCTGCTGGCAGTCGATCCTGATGGTGATAACCAAACCGATTACCTGCTAATGCTGGAAACTGACTATCTGGTAGATGCTACCTTGTACGTGCGTAGAAATAGCAACTGGTATCCGGTGAATATAGAAGATATAGGCCCCACCGGAAAAAATAAAACGATGACTTTACGCGAGCACTTACAGGCGTTGGAGGTTAATTACAGACAGCCGCAATACCGCATTATGCAAATCGGTGATTTTCACTTTAACGTGACGCTAAACGAACAACTAAAATCATCACCAGAGCAGGCACAGTAAACAGCCCAATCTACGCCGACTTTTACCACCTGCACCTTTTGCAGTATTGCTGCATTAGGTCAGAGGGTATAAGGTGATATATATTAACACTATCTATCATCACAGCCGGATATGTTTCCTGCCCTGTGAGTAACAGCTTACTAATTTGTAGTAGAATATGTCAGAGATAAATGAAAACCAGTTGGTGTTCGATAAAATCAACACTGTGCTTGAGAAAAAGCCGACGTTGTTAGATGCCTACAAAGAGCTAGAACCCCTTATACTTGGTTTATTTGACGCGCAACGTATGAGTATCTTTCAGCGCCGTCGTCAGCATCAGGACTTAGTTGCCCGGTTCAAAACCGGGAAAGAGACTATGGAAATCAAGGTGCCCATCAGCCCGTTGTCGATTGCCGGTTATGTTGCCTTATCACAACGCCCCTTAATCATCTCTGACCCCTATGATAAGGAAGAACTCGCCGCCATTCATCCACGTTTACGCTTTGCCGACCGGTTTGATAAAAGCAGTGACTTCAGAACCCGTAATATTTTGTGTGTTCCCATTTTAAATGCCGGCGTGATCATGGGCGTTTTTCAGATTATCAATAAAAATAACGGGGCATTCACCAACCGTGACATGGAGCTTGCACAGCAGCTCAACGACATTCTTGGCACCAAATTTCGATTTGAACTCGGGGGAACGCAAAACCCCTTTGATCTGCTACTGCACGAAAACCTGCTCAGTGAGAAAGCTCTCACGGACCTTCAGGAAACCAGCAGCGATATACGTCAGATGGTACAGCGGTTAATGTCGGAATACCGCATTAACGAAGGCAAGCTCGGCACCTCGTTGTCGATTCACTACCAGGTGCCATACATCGGCTTTGACCCGGAAAAATACCACGCGTATCAGAGTGAAAGTCGGCTTAATACGTCTTATCTTAAACGTAATTTCGTCGCCGTGATCGCCGATGCACATGATAAACCCATTGTGCTGATGGCTGAGCCGAATAATGCGTCATTACTGATGGAAATTGAAAGTGCGCTGGGTATCGACAGCTACGACATCGCAGTAGGCCTGCCTAACCATATTTTGCAATACCTCGGTGACTCAGCAGGCGGCGGTGCTCCAGGTGAAATGAGTGAGATCCTCGATGAAATCGGCACTTCGGCCGAGGAGTCTGAGGAAGGCGTTGATGAACTTTCTGACGATGCGCCTGCGGTGGTTCGGCTGGTAAGCCGTATATTGCACGACGCCAAGCGCCTGAATGCATCAGATATCCATATCGACCCGGAAAAGAGCGGCCCAACCAGGGTTCGCATGCGGATCGACGGGGTCTGCCGCGATATCAACCAGGTTCCGGCTTCACACCACAGTGCGGTGATTGCGCGGATAAAAATTATGTCTAACCTGAACATCGCCGAAAAGCGCGTACCTCAGGATGGCAAACTGGCATTCAGAATGAGTGGGCAGTTAGTGGAAGTACGGGTTGCCACTATTCCAACCGTTGCTGGCGAAGGCGTGGTGATGCGGATCCTGGCATCTGGCGGTGCCATGCCCATGGGTAAAATGAATGTTGCGCCAGGTAATTTGACCCGGCTTGAGGAAATGATCAAAAAGCCCCACGGTATCTTACTGGTAGTGGGGCCTACCGGTTCCGGTAAAACCACTACCCTGCACGCCATTCTCGGTTACCTGAACACACCTGAGAAGAAAATCTGGACCGCAGAGGACCCGGTGGAAATTACCCAGCCTGGTTTACAGCAAGTACAGGTAAGTCCGAAAATTGGCTTTACCTTTGCCAATGCACTCAGGGCATTTTTGCGGGCCGACCCGGATATTATCCTGATTGGTGAGATGCGGGATAAAGAAACCGCGCACGCGGGTATTGAAGCCTCATTAACCGGTCACCTGGTTTTATCCACCCTGCACACCAACTCTGCACCGGAAACCATTACCCGTTTGCTCGACTTAGGCCTCGACCCGGTTAACTTTTCTGACGCCTGTGTGGGCATACTCGCGCAGCGCTTGATCAGAACCTTATGCAGCAGCTGTAAGGAAAAACACCCGGTGTCAGATACTGATATGGCCTTCATCAGACGGCAGTACGGCGAAGAGTATATCGACGAACTTAATCTGCCTGATAACCTAGAAATCTATCGTGCCAAGGGCTGTGACGACTGCGGTGATACCGGCTATCGGGGCCGGACCGGCGTACACGAGTTACTGGGCATGACGCCAGCCCTACGTTCACTGGTGTATAAGGAGGCATCGGTTGCCGAGATGAAAGCCCAGGCCATGCAGGATGGAATGCGAACCCTTAACCAGGATGCTATCTATAAAGTGATAAAAGGCGATACAGACCTGGCTCAGGTACAAATAGTTGGAGGCGACTAGGCGCGCCTCCCGGAATAAATCAAAATAAATACTCGCATATCCTTTTTTTCATTCACAACGGGCAATAGTGCGCGTAAAGTAATCAACACTGTGGTGCCCATGGCATTAAATGGATGAACAGACGAACGTTTGGTAGCAGGTTGTTGAGTTGTGAAGCAGGGTATAAGACGGTATAAAGTCATTTTTATTGGTATGCTGATGATGATGTTTTTCTCATCTCCCGGCTACGCCGACTGTCAGATAATTACTCCCCAGGCGCAATCCATACAACAACCGCTCGACATCACTCTGGGTTTGAATGATATTCAGTTTCAATGCCGCCTGACAGCTCCCCGGGTACTGAGCTTTCCTCTGGACGCACTGCAAAAACCCTCAGTTTATACAGCCCATGATGTCATTATCACGCCTTTGGCCAGCGCCAGAGCGGCTTACCTTTTACCTGAAGGCGTATACCAGTTTACCCTGACCGCCGAGTCAGACTATATCAGCAAAGTCAGCATGTCGGTAAGCGATCTTGGTGCTTTTCAACGCGATAATAACCTGCACATTTTAACTATCAGCGCCTTTGGCGGATTTTGTTTTGCGCTGTGTATTTATGTGGGAATACTTGGTCGAAGCCTGCGCAATGCCGGGTTTTACGCTTACAGCGGGTATATTCTGAGTGCCGGCTTTTTCTTTGTGCTACAGGAAGGGATACTACGCATTGTGTTTCCGTCTGTGCATTGGTTACACAGTCACCAAATTAAAGCTATCTTCGCCGGCGCAACCGTTTTTACCACCTTACGCTTCATCGTATTGCTGCTCGATCTGCGTCTCATCCTCAAACGATGGGAATACCAGTTTATTCTTTACAGCGGCATGATGGTGCTGGTATTGGGATTTATAGCCGCGCTCCCCATTCCCCCCTTGAACGCGCTTGCTAACCAGGTAATGGGCCTGACTACCCTGGCTGGTATGGTGGCTGTAACCCTGGCTACCGTCTATGCATTATTCCGAAAAATACATGGTGCCGGTTGGGTGCTTATTGCTTTATTGGTGCTACTGACCGCCATGGTATTCAGAGTCTCTTTGCCTGATGTTAACGAGTTCCTGCATCGGTATGCGTTAATTGTGGCGGTGACCGTGGAAGCCTTGTTACTGGCTATCGCAGCCTCGGAGCGTGTAAAGCGACTGCAGTCAGATAAGATGCAGGCATATCTGGCAGCTTCAAGCGACCCGCTCTGCCCGGTATTAAATCGCCGGGGCTGGGAAGAGTCAGCGCACAAAATGATGACAACCCATAGTAAAGAGGGGGGTGTGTTGTTACTGCTGTTTATCGATTTAGATGATTTTAAACAGGTCAACGACACTTACGGCCACCGGGTGGGTGACCAGGCCTTAGTCATTCTGGCCAAAATTCTCAACAGTCAGTCGCGGGCTCAGGATATCGTTGGCCGGCTTGGTGGTGACGAGTTTGTGATAATGAGCCACTGCCACAGCCGCAATATTGCCGAACGGGTGAAACAACGGGTCACTCAACGCCTGCAGGATCTGATCATCAAAATTGATGAGCAGCATATCCCGCTCTCGGCCAGTGTGGGTGCACAAATTATTGATACTCCGCACAACGACCTGTCGCTATTACTGCACGCTGCCGACATGCTGATGTACGAACAAAAGCATGCCGCCATTAGCCTGTAACCAGTTAAGCTGATATGACCTGAAGGTTAGTCTACGAGCTTGATCTTACCGAACACAGAAGCGTCGATATAACCAAGGTTGCGATCGCCGTTTACCGGTTCAATTTCGTGGGAGCCAACAAAATGTTCGCGCTCTTCGCTGCCGTCATTGTCGCAATAGGCCAGCATAAAGCCCAGCACCTGCTCTGCTGAAAGGCTCAGTGGCGGTACTGGTTTATTGTGGTGGAACGTATCAGGATAGACTCTGAAACTGACTTCCCAGGTAATTTGATATGGCGGCGTGTCTTCACGGGTCCAGCGGCTGGTGGCATGATCATTAAGCAAAACAAATTCCTGACCGCCATTGCTTGTTGGGCCAATATCCACCACATTGCCATCCAGCGCAATGTGATAGGCGAAGGCGTTATAGGATTTTAAGTGATTACCACCCGACGCATCGGCATCAATAAAAATTTCCAGGCAGTCATCATCCCAGTAGGTCAATAGCGGATTAGGATGTGTATCGATCAATACATCGTCGATAATTTCTACCTGCAGATACAACTGATCTTCGTCCCAGAGCATTTTAAACCGGCCACTAAAGTCTGCCGGGATAGGCATGGTGCCCACCATGAGGTGCTTAAGAGGGTGCCACTTTGCGTTATTCCAGGCTGCTTCATCGGCTTTACCGTCGATAACAATTGGCGAGCTGGCTTTGGCCACTTCAGTGGGTGCTGCATACACCTGGCCTGCTGCAACCATACTTAGCCCTCCGGCCAGCATGATCTTGTTTAGCTTTATCATCATTAGTCGCCTGCACATTGTTTGTAATTAAAGAACGTAGTTTAACAACAATTTTACAATGGCGGCACTACTTAATACTTTGTACGCATTAAAAAAGGCCTGTATAAGCAGGCCTTTTAGTTACGAACGAGTCGTGATTTATGCAGAGCGACGGCGACGAGCCGCTAGCAGAGAACCACCAATAATCAGCAACAGCGAGGCAGGCGCAGAAGCTGGTGTAGTTGGCGGAAGGCTGTCTTGTTCTAACAGTGCATAACGAACCTGGCCACCCGCAACCAGATATTCGCCAATACCATTACCCCAGAACGACACCTGAGTGAACTCATCACTATCATCAAACGCGGCTACAAATATTTCAAACACGTCTGTTAATGGATCAGCCTGTGATGGGAACAATCCTTCAGCGTTTGTTGATGCTGAAGCCACTAAAATTGGTGAGCCACCGTCAAAAGAGATGTATAGATCAGTCGTTGGATCAGTACAACAAGTCGCCCAGTCACCTACTTCAAAGCCAACAGCGTTTACTGCGCTGTCGAAGGTGAAGGTAATACCGCTACCAAAATAGTCCATGGGATCCGTACGAGGAAGTGAGCCACCACCCGCCGGGTTGATACCAATTGCAGAACCCGTTAATGAACCATAGGTTGTACCGGATGCAGAGCCGCCATCGTTTTGGGTGATAACATAGTCTCCACGGTCGATTGAGGCACCTGATAGGATTGTATCCCAGATATCAACACCAACAGTGCCACCAGCACCCGTTACAGTGCTGTCGAAATCGGCCACGCCGTCGGTAATGCCGTCAAATACAGTTAGAATGGTTGCGTTGGCAGCTGATGCAGATGCCAACAGTACACCGGCGAGACCGCCAGCAAACAGTTTCTTTGCTTTCATGTAAAAAATCCTTCTTCAATAAACGTCCGTAGTACCGCTCGTTCTCTACGTTTTTATTTGCAGTGTAATCAGCGTGATTAAAAAGTAATCGCACCTAGCGCTTGGTAAGCAAAGAAGGGGCCAGATCGTTAGATCTGAAATTAATTAATTGAATCACTGTCAATTTTTGGTTTAGAAGGCTTTTTTGCGCCGGACAACGGAGCTTTGACTTGTAAAAAAAAGTGACATTATACTTTAGTGCTATGTTAGCAGATGATCAGGACTGCTTAAGCAGCCCTGATAATGAGCTTAAAGGTTGTAGCCACGCTCTTCGTGGCTGCTGATATCCAGCCCTTGCTGTTCCTGCTCCGCTGTAACCCGGATACCTTTGGTTAACATATCGACCAGTTTCAGCAACACCAGACTCACCACCGCGGTGTAAACAAATGTGGCAAAAATTCCGACCATCTGCACGCCCAACTGCTCACCGATAGACGTATTGTCGCCACCAAATCCGTAGCCGCTGAAAATGCCCAAATCCGGAGAGCAGAAGATACCCGCCAGGAAAGTACCCAGAATACCGCCGATCCCGTGAACCGGGAACACATCGAGTGAGTCGTCAATTTTCCACTTCTGTTTGATGAGGTTGGTGAAATAAAAACAAACACAACCGGCGGTAAGACCAATTACCAGCGCCGCTGCCGGACCAACATAACCAGAAGCCGGGGTAATGGTTCCCAGCCCGGCTACCATGCCGGTAACAATGCCCAGCACTGAGGGCTTGCCATATTTCACCCACTCAATAGTCATCCAGGCCAGAGAACCTGCCGCGGCAGATACGTGAGTTACCAACATAGCCATAGCAGCATCACCATTGGCTGCCACCGCGCTACCACCGTTAAAGCCAAACCAGCCAACCCACAGCATGCCAGCGCCGCCTACTGTCATGGTCAGGTTGTGTGGGATCATGGAAGCGCTGCCATAACCGTGGCGATTCTTAATATACATGGCTGCCACCAGAGCGCCTACCCCCGCAGTGATGTGCACCACCGTTCCACCGGCGAAGTCCAGCAAACCAATTTGTGCCAGCCAGCCACCGCCCCACACCCAGTGACATACTGGCAAATAGACCAGCACCAGCCAGGCCAGAGAAAATACCAGCACCGAAGAAAACTTCATACGCTCAGCAAACCCGCCCACCATCAGCGCAGGCGTGATAATGGCAAACGTCATCTGAAACATGAAAAACAGCGGTTCCGGCAGTGTTCCGGATAACGAGGACTTTTCCGTACTGGCTAAAAACATGTTTGAGAAGTCGCCGATAAAAGCGTTTCCTTCGCCAAACGCCAGGCTATAACCCGCTATCAGCCAAATCAAAGACGCGCCACAGGCAATCGCAAAACATTGCATTAATACCGAAAGTACGTTTTTGCTGCGCACCAGGCCGCCGTAGAAAAATGACAGACCAGGTAGGGTCATAAATAAAACCAGAGCCGTAGCGGTTAAGATCCAGGCGGTATCGCCGGTATCTGCACCGGATTCAGCCAATGCAAAGCCCGGCATGAACGCCAGGCCGATAAGCCAGTTTCGCATAAGTGTGTCCTGTTGATTCTCAAGTGTGTTGTGTTAAATCGCGTCGGAATTTGTTTCTGATGTTCTTATCCGGATAACCTTTTCGACATCTGTTATAAATAATTTTCCGTCGCCTACCTTGCCGGTCCTGGCACTCTGAATAATCGCTTCGCAAACGCGCTCTACGTTTTCGTCGGCAACCACCAGTTCCATTTGTGTTTTGGGTACATAGTCAATTTGGTATTCGGCACCACGGTACAACTCGCTGTGGCCCTTTTGTCGTCCAAACCCTTTTACTTCGCTAACTGTTAAGCCGTTTATGCCTACGTCAGCCAGAGCCTGACGCACTTCTTCAATGCGAAATGGTTTGATAATCGCAGTTATTTTTTTCATTATTTCAGGCTTCTTTCAGGGAAGGTGAGGTTTATTTTCTCTGAACAGTTGTATTTTTACCACTTTTTTTAGTAAAAGCTTACTCGACAAAAGTAGTGTTAACGGGCTTGTACAATCACGGTTTCGTCGCAATATATAGCGCTCAGGCAAGTTTCATTATCTAATTGCCGTAACGAGATAATGTGAGGATATGGTATCCTTTGCGCTCTGAAGCCCTGATTTGAAAACCAAAAGGAGATGAATGTAGATGAAAAAATTGCTCGCTGCGTTAGCTGTTATTTCTGCTGGTATGTTATCCGGATGTACGTCACTCCCCTCCGAACAGGAAATCAGTGATGCTGACTACGGCGCCTATCCTGACGATTACGAAAATATCGTGAAAACCTACTATGGCTATCACCTCACCCACCCGGATTCTGTTGAATACAGCAAGATAGAAAAACCAAAACGCTACTGGCTGGGCAATGAACTGGATAGCGTGTATTACGGCTATCTTGTTTGTGCCACCCTCAATTACCGTAACATGGTGGGTAAAGACACCGGCTTTAACACACACGCTCTGCTGATCCATGACGGCCTGGTGGTTAAATACGTGGAAGACGGCGAGTGGTGGGGCAAACCGCTCTGTAACTGAGTCACTGGGAGACAGTAGTGGTTATGTGGTATCGCTGGTTGTTATTGCTACTGTTGTTACCCATTAATACGCTTGCCGCAAACCAACTTAAATCGGCAGTATCCGGTAACTTTCCTGATGGCCTGCACGCTCACTTTATTGAGTATATCAGTGAGCAACTCAATGCAGAGGCAGATATCGCCCTCATGCCCTATGCCCGGCGACTGATTGAGCTGGATGACGGCAGTATCGATATGATGGTGGGAGTGTCGGGCTCAGCCCCTATAGGCAACCATACCATTTTGCTCAGGCCCGCCTACGATAACCTGAGTATCGGGTTGTTTGTACTCACTGGCAATGAGAGCCTGTTTACCGAAGCCGATGATATGCGCAAGCATTTGCTGAGCCTGACCCGACACGCCAACAGTGATGCCATTTTAAGCGAAATTCCCACAGCGCATATTGTGCCGGCTCGTTCACTGGAGCAAAAAATCGAGATGCTGTTAAAAGGCCGCATTGATGGCTTTTTGCATGTAACACAAAGCACCAAATTGCGCCTTAAAGAACTCGGCTACACCAACAGAATTACGCAAGCCGTATACCAGCCACCTCAGGTTTATAAACAGTATATTGCCATCAATAATCACTCGTGGCTTTATGCGCACAAAGCCGAGTTAGAAGCGATTATTGTCAACGGCATCGCCACTGGCGCCTTTCAATCTATCCGGAGCGATTATTACGCTAACGGGCCTTAAGCCTGTTGGAATGCGCTAACTCACCGATTGCTCGACTTCTTGTCCATTTGTAGTGTATATTTTTCTTCGTTGCTAAAGGATTAATTAATAAAATAAGGAAATTCAATGAAGTATGCTTTCTTGCTGATTTTGCTTCTTGCCCCCCTGCGCGCGCTTTCCGGCGTTTCAGAATGGGTAGACTTTACGCTTCACAATGGCCATGTGTACCTGCCCATTGTGGTTGAAGGTATTGAAACCCACGTGTTACTCGACTCTGGCTCTCAGGTGCATGCCATTAATAAAGCGTTCGTTGGTAAACACAACCTCAACCTGGCCACCGGCGCAAAAATGCGCGTTCAGGGCGTTCACGACACCGAAAACCGAACCACCTATAACAATGTTGAAGTAGGCCTGTTTGGTTCTGAATTTGAGTTGGATAAAGTGGTAGAATTTAACTTAGGCCACCATAGCAGCGGCATGTTGCTGGGCGCCGGTTTTTTCAATCCGTTTATTATTCAGATCAACTACCCCGAAAAGAAAATGCGCTTACTCACCCGCGATAGCGTGGATATGAACGAAGCATCCAATGTGCGATCCATGGACAGTCGCGGTAGCGGCATGCCCATTGCTGAGATAGGTATTAATGGTGAAAACTTCTGGTTTTTAGTGGATACCGGCAGCTCCAGCAGTATATTTATGGAACGTCGCTTTGCATCTCAGGCAGGCTTACTCGACAAAATCGAAGGTTCATCGTCTTCTTCAGGGGTTAACAGTACCGGTATTCAGGACATAGCTAATGCAGATACCGTGAGATTTGGCCCGTTCGAAATTGCCGATGTGAAAGTGAGCTTTCCCGCACCGGGCGAAACCACAAACCTGGAAAGCCAGTTTTCGGAAACCCGCAGCCGCATTAAAGGTAAACGCATCGTCGGCATTATCGGCTACGGTTTATTCCAGCATTTCCTGCTCACCATGGATTATAAAACCGGCAAGATCCACGTATCACTGCCGCCCGAAAAGTAATCAGGATAGCGCCGGGCTAACCCGGCGTACTCGCTCGATAATACTTAATACGGATTACCAGGGAAGCTGATCGCCATTACTGTGCCAGAATCCACCAGAGTTTTCGCAGTTTAATTCGTCCAGACGTGCCAGCAATCCGGCCGCCGCTTCTTCTGGCTCAATGAGCCCGTTAAAGTTTACCATCTCGGTATTTACCCACCCCGGATGCAACAAGGCCACCGCTATGCCTTGCTTAGCGAGATCAACAGCCAGGGATTTACCCGCCGCATTAAGCGCCGTTTTTGACATCCGGTAACCATAACTGCCACCTGAGTCATTATCCGCAATTGAGCCCATCCGGCTGGTGACAAGACCCACTTTACTGCCTTTTTGCAGATTCGGCTGTAAGCTGGCAACAACCCGTAGCGGGCCGATTGCGTTGACTTCAAATTGCTCTCTAATCTGGTCGTAATTCAAATCATCCAGGCTGTTTTTACGCATTATGCCCGCATTATTGATCAGCACGTCGATGGTTCGGCCCTCAAGCTGGCTCTGCAACTTATCCAGATCATCCTGCTGGCTGACATCCACCTTTTCAATCACCTCTGCGCCACTTCGCTGGAGCGCTTCAGAAGAATTACGACAAACTCCAATTACACTGTCACCACGTTTTAGATACGCTCGCACAAGCGCTAAACCAATCCCCCGGTTCGCTCCGGTAATAAGAATAGTAGCCAAAATAAGTCTCCAAGTTATTTGTTTATATCCATAACCAGGACATGGGGAGAGTAAATCACTTTTAAAGGTGTAAGTTTAGCGGCTCATTCAGTTTCTACTACCTGATCAAATTCGTATTCGCTTGGCAGTACATTATAAACTTGCTTAAAGCACCGGCTGTAGTAGGCGCCTGAGCCAAACCCCACCTCAAACGCTATCTGGGTTATCTGTAAACCCTGTGCCAGCATCGGCATGCTTTTTTCCAACCGGTACTTTTTCAGAAACATCGTAAAGTTATCTGGCAGTAATTTGGATAGGGTGCGATTAAGTTGCCGCTCGCTCATCGCCAGCAGCGCCGCAGCGCTACTGCGGTTAAACTGCTCATCCTGATAATTTCTCTCGATAATATCTAAGAATTTAACAATAAATTTTCGGTCTTTTTCATTGTCGCATCTGGGTAAAATAGCCTTGACATAAGCAGGTGTGTTTTCCGTATCATCGTTAATGATTCTGTTCGCGTTATGGCGATGTGCAAGCCGCGAGTATGTCAGGTTACTTTCAATTCTTGATATCAGTTCGTCACGTTCTACCGGCTTAACCAGATAATCATTGACTGACGCCTTAAAACTATTCAGTTTGGCAGTGTAATCACTGGCAGCGGTGAGTATCATTACCGGCACGTCGGCAAATGCATCCTGCTCCCTGAGTTTTTCAGTAAACACCACGCCTGAAATATCGGTAATGTTTAGCTCAGTAATAATGACATCAGGCTGCAACACGGGGATGATTTCCAGCGCCTGCATTCCGCTTTGCGTTGAGTAACAGTTAAACTTTTCCCCAAGTAAGGTAATTATATACTCGCAAGCGTCGCGACTGCGCTCAATCACCAGAATCACAGGTAAGTTGCTCTCCTGATACTGAGCAGTTTCTTCAGCTACCTGCCGATGCGTGTCATCATCAACCGTCTGGACTCTGCTGTTTTCCAGTGTCAGCGCTGCATTAAACGGCAAGTGCACCGAGACCTCAGTACCTACCCCTGATTCACTTTTAATTTCTAACCAACCATCATTGGCCAACGCCAATGCATTTGCCAGATTCAGGCCAATGCCAGCATTATTCCTGCCATTGTAGTTCGAGCCCCTGGCAAACCTGGAAGTCACAAATTCAAGTTGTGTTTTATCCATTCCCGGGCCGTTGTCTTTGACACACACCACTAACTTGTCGGCATGGTGTACTGCTTTTAATCGCACCTGCCCGCCCATCTGGGTATAAGAGATGGCATTGACCAACAAATAGTTGAGTAGCGCCTCCAGAGAGTCCTGGACTAACAATACAGGCGCTCTGATATCACAATCGCAACTGAGTATCAGTTGTTTTTTTAAAGCAGCCGGACGCCAGGTTTCGATCAGGAAGCTCAGCGTATTAGCGATATTGTATCGCTGCAGCGCCTGCCCGCTGATATGTTCAATTCGCTCCACTGCAGCAAGCTGATCGGTGAGCACTCTGAGACGGCCTGCGTTATCGTACACCGAATCGAGTTTCCCCCGGATATCCGCCGTTAATGGCCTTGCCCGTAATTCTGTGAGCGGATTTAATATTTGCATTACCGGTGTTTTAATTTCGTTGGCCAAATTACTGAAGATTTTTTCTTTTTTATTTAATAGCTCGGTAATCGAGCGGTTACTTTCCAGTAACGCCGACTGTTTCTGTGCAATAACTGCCGCCAGCACCCGACTTTTTTCCGCCAAATGACGCTTTATTAGTACTACCACAAGCAAGATAGTTAATGATAAGGCTACCATGTACAGTACGTATGCCCGCCAGGTAAACCAAAATGGTCGCGCAATATTGAAGGGGTATCGACTTATGGGTTGGACTGCCTGACTTTTGCTATCCACCACCCTTACCTGGAAATCAAAATTGCCAAAACTCAGACCCGAGTAAGCCACTGTGCCCATATTGGCCGGTAATTCCTGCCACTCTTCATGAAACCCTTTAAGGCGATATTCAAGCTTGTGTAAATGCGGATATACGTAGTCTGTTGAGGCAAATTCGAAAATCATTTCGTCGGGGGCGGAGGTAAGTTCCAAAGCAAAATGTGGGGCGGCAGTCCCTGGCTTAGTAGTGTCGGGCGTAAACTCCAACTTTACCAATGCAGCCTGAGAAGCATGTTGCCTGCGCTTCTCGACATATTGAGTTACTAGTTCTGTATTGATTACATAGGATAGTTGATCGCCCACCAGAATAAATTGTTTCTCGTTTAGGGGTAGAATTCCCTGGTAGTTAAAGTCAGTATCAACGACCCCATCACTCCTATCAAATTGAAATATATATTTTTTATTTAAAAAAACGAAACCTTTATTAGTTGCCAGCCAATGATTACCGTTGGCATCAAGGAAACCAGCCCTAATAAACCTTGGGATCGCAGATCTTATTGGCTCATCAATAAACTGCTTTTTAGCAATATCGAATCGCTTCAGGCCTTTACCGGACGTGCAAAAATAAATACTGGTAGAATCGGTGTACATGCAATATACGAAAACACCTCTTAATTCCTCCAATTCATGCCGTACCCATACTCCCTGTTCAATCATGAAATACAGCACATTTTTTTTATCCAGCATAATTGCGGGCAGGTCATTGGTACTTTCTAAAAATCTCAGGTCTTTCGGAGCATTAACGTGATGAGTGAGTTCGTTACTTTCTAATTTAACAAATCCTGCATGGGTGGGAGCCTGGTAATAAATGTATTGCAATTTTCCCTTAATATAGTGCTCTGCCTTCAGATATGAACAGAAGCCTGATGGGTCATGGATTTGCTGGGTTTTGATCAGCTCAACATCTACAAATTCGAGTTCATTACATTCGGCGTCAGGCACTAGCACTGTGTTACCGATTGAAATAGGGGCTTTTTCAAATCCATCTTTACTGAAGCGATTTAACTTACCAGTCTCTGCATTCAATCGAAACCAATGATCTTTGCTACTAGCAATATATTGGTTTGAACTCAAAGGGATGACTGAGTATATGTCATTTCGAAAAGGGAAAGATGATTCATGCAAGTAATTAACTGCGGGGAGATTTGGGTCCAGAGCCAATATCCCCAACTGAGTGGAAGCAACAAGAAGCTGTTTACTTTCTAACTGGTGAATTGCTTGCACTGCTCTTATTTGATCAAAACTATACCGAGGCTTACCGAATGATAATTCACGCAATACACTGTCGGTTTCATCTAGTATAAATAAGCCCCCAGCCGCGACCCAAAGCCTACCTTCACTATCCTCGGTAATACATTCGACATCTTTAAACTGATGTTCCGGTACGGAGGCCGGATAAAATTCAGTAACCTTATCCCTATACCGATAAATGCCACCAATACCACCTACATACAGATGCTCACCAATAGTCTTTACATAAGTAATCTTTGCCAGTCCCGGGAAATGGACTTCTCTTTCAAGTACCATAACTTCATGTAATTGCTCATCCATAAAAATGACATGGTTTGCTTCAGATGCAGTTATCAAATCATTGTAAATAGTGAGCGAGTAAATACTCCTCATGCGAGAACCATCTTCCAACTTATCTTTGATAATATGAGAATCCCCGGGAGGAGGCAGTAGCACAATGCCAGACAAAGTACTTACTACAACTGAGTCTTTATAAGTTTGAGTTGCCCATGCCTTTGAAGCCAAATGCTCAGGTATAGCAAGTTGCGAAAATGTGCCGTCTGACAGGGAGTAGGAAATAACACCATTACCAAATTCAGAAATAAAAAGCTTATTTCCCGTTATGTGGAGATCGGCGATATAGCCTTTGCCTAATGGACTATTGGATTGTGTAAATTGTTCTGATGAGTTACCAACAATTCGAAATAAGCCGTTCTCGGCACCAATAAATACAATTCCATTATGCTCCTTGATGTCCCGTATGATACCTGTAGCCTCACCGTTTAGATTACGTATCCCCATCCAGGAGGGTTCAACTCCAGACACACTCTCAACCATAACTGACCAAATAAAGACAACATATAGTACGGTCCTAATTGTTAACATCCTTGTCTTTTTCATCTGCGTATCTCCGAAGTCCTTTTCTTAAATTGGTACCTCCTTATTAACTACTTTAATGCGAGTACTTCAAAATGAATATAGAGCAAAAATTAACCAATTACGAGATTTCTGTCGAAGACTGTCTGATGGTACAGGGCGGTAACTATCATCCTGCAATGTCGGATATTCTAGGCATTGAGAAACCAAGTGGTCCAACTCTGCTGGTAGAAGAAGCCGAAAAACCAGATGATGGGCGTTAACACACAACCTTAGGCAAGTGCCGCCAGTTAGTGGTGTATTGGGGTGACAGGTATTCTCTTTTCATCCCCCATTCGGGGTGTATCCCTTTTGCGGCTGCGCCTATGGTCTGACTGCCGTAGCGGCTGTTTATAGTATCCATGCACTGCATGAGTTTGGGGTTGTGGGCGAGTTCGGCGAACATATCGCTCTGCTCATGGGCAGTATCGATAATCTCTATCGCGCCAACGCCGCACTTGTGCAGTTTAATATTAGCTTTGTAAAGTGCGTGACTGGCGCTAGACGCTGCATGAACCAGCGCTCTGGTGTCGTTAGTTGGCTGCGCAAAGCGATGCTGAACCGCCTTGTGATATTGCTCTGTGTCAGCAAAGGGGTTGGCGTGAGTAAATAAAGTGAGTAGCCAGGTTTTACTTTGCTGCCGACGTAATTTCTCTGCCACTTTTTCGGCATGCCAGCAAAGACTTTCACGCAAAAACTGTTCGCTGGTAACCGGTTTCCCGAACGCACGCGTTGAGTATATTTGCTGCTTCTTTGCTCTTTCCTCATCCCATTTTATACACACGGTCCCGTTGAGTTCTCTTACCGTTCTTTCCAGTTCTACCGAAAACTGTTTACGCAGCGCTTTAGGGTCGAATTGTGCCAGCTGCCAGGCGTTTACAATTCCTTGCTCACGCAGCCGGGCGGCAATACGTTTACCCACTCCCCACACATCCTGTACATCCATTTGAACTAACACATGCCGACAGACTTCCGGCGTATCAAGCACAGCAATGCCAGATTTATCACCAAGGTTCTTGCCTGCATAGCTGGCCACTTTAGCTAAGGTGGGCGTTGCGCCAAGCCCAACACCTACCGGTAATCTGAGTTGCTGCCACACGTCATTTTGGATGCGCTTAGCATAAGCCCGCCAGGTTTCAGCGGGCTGCCAGGTATCAAAAAACAAGAAACACTCGTCTATGGAATAAATATGTTGATCCGGCGCGTACTGCCCCACCACCTGCATCATCTTATTCGACATGTAGTCATAGAGTTCATAGTTAGAGGAACGGATCACGGCATTGTGCTGTGCCAGCAGTTTTTTAACCTTGTAGTAGGGGCCAAATTTTTTGACGCCCAATTGCTTAGCATACTCGCACAATGCACAAATGCAGCCGTCGTTATTAGTCAACACAACAACCGGTCGCTGGCGAATGGCCGGATCGAACACTTTCTCGGCCGACGCATAAAAACTATTGGCATCGACTAACGCATACATTGACTTAACCATCTTACATAGCGATGCATACGCACAGAGCGCACCACTATGCCCTCCACCTCAAATAAATCGCCGTCGCCCAGCGCATAGGGCTTGTGATCAAGGCCTGGAGATAACAACACCTGCGCTTTGCGATCGTAGAGTTTACAAACAAAGTTGCCGTTTAAATTGGCCACAATCACATCCAGTGAAGTGGGATGCGCCGCGCGATCGACAATTAGCAGATCACCGTCGAATATGCCTACGCCTGTCATCGAATCGCCCTGAGCCTGACCAATAAATGTTGCGGTAGGATGTTCTATAAGTAGCTCGTCGAGATCCAGCGCCAGCTGTTTATATTCAGCCGCCGGCGACTCGAAACCGCTGATGCCAGCTTGCGCTGCAACGGGTATAACCTGAAGCATTGTTAACTTTACCACCTGTTAAAAAATACTGTTTATTTATACAGTAAATTGCGATACAGTGACAAGGAATTTCACAACAACGGAGTTACACAATGGCTATCACAACACAATATGTGGTCTCTCATAAAGGGGTAGAAAAGTTGGTTACTACCGATAAAAAAGCAGCAGATCAATACGATAAAATGCTCGATGTGGCCGATAACCTGGCCGTTTACATTGCGGCCAAAGGCATCAAGCTTGATGAAGCAGTTGCCGAAGAGTTATCAATTATGCTGGCCAAAAACAAAGACAATCTGGCTAAGCTGCTAAAAGGCACCGATGCCGATACGATATTATCCAGCGAGAGCGCTGAAGTGGTAAAGCTAAAAGCCAACGGCTAGGGCAATAAACGCCGTTGGAATGCTATAGCAATACTGCCAGACTCAGTGAGGTTAACTGAGTCTGGTGGCGCTATTTGATACCAATTTCCTTGTCAATATTAAAGCGTTTAATAACGCCATTCACTTCAGCGATGGTGGTATAAAGATGCTCACTCGCTTCCAGTGAACGCTCAGAACTACGCTGGGTATCGGCGGCGCCGTCGGCAATTTCAACAATCTGTTGATTGATATGCTCAGCCACTGCACTTTGTTGCTCTACCGCTGCTGACATTTCGATAGTCATTTCAGAAATGCCCTTTACAGCAGTATTAATATCAGACAGCGCCTGCCGGGTATCCTGTACTATACCAGCCCCTCGCTCTGCCGACTCCAGCCCGTTTTTCGACACCTTTACAGCCCGCTCACTGCGCGTAGCCAATACCTGAATGATGTTATGGATACGGTCGGTGGATTGGCGGGTTTTAGACGCCAGTGCCCGCACTTCATCGGCGACCACAGCAAAACCTCGCCCTTGCTCACCAGCCCGGGCTGCTTCGATAGCGGCATTAAGCGCCAGTAAATTGGTTTGCTCAGCAATCGATGAGATAATACTTGCTGCTTCACCAATATCACTGGTGCTTTGGTCGAGCTCGGTTACCGTCGCTGAAATGGTTTCCACTACCCCTTTTAGCTCATCGATCGCTGCCGCCGCAGATTGCGCAGTCTGGTTACCGGTTTCTACATTTCTCGCCGCTGAGCGCGCAGTATCGGCGTTTTGTTCCACCCGTTCTGCGACTTCCTGAATAGACTGGGACATCTGTGTCACTGCCGATGCAATCTGTTGAGTCGCCTGATTTTGTTGCACCACTGCGGTAGACGTAATGGCCGCCTGTTCATGAGTGGTGTTGGCAATATTATCCAGCGACGAAGCCGCGTCTTTTATACGGGTTAACGCGGTACGACTGCGGGCAAGTTCACAGCCAAGCACCAGCTTGGCTCTGGCCGATGCGCCAAAGTCATCAAAATAGGTTTGCGAAACTACTGCGCTGTCGTAGGAATCAGGACTCAGACTGATTAACTCTTCCCAGCGCCTTTCACTCAGGGAATGCTGCCATATTGCCATTACAAGAAGCACTACAGCAGTTATCACTGTAGGCACCCAACCGGCAAAAAAACCAAGAAAAATAAGCAACGGAATACCCGCTCCCCAAAATACACTCAGTTTTTTGAGCATGTAGAGGTAAATCTCGCTGGCTCTGGCAGCTGACTGACCATTACGGATCCGCTCATAGCGAGCACTGGCGCGGTCAATTTCATGCTCCAGAGCCGGCACCCTGACCGACTCATAGCCAACTATTTCATTATTCTCATAAACCGGAGTAACAAATGCAGACACCCAGTAATGGTCACCATTTTTACGCCGGTTTTTTACCAGACCCATCCAGATCCGCCCGGCTTGCAGCGTTTGCCACATTTCTTTGAATACCCCCTCTGGCATGTCGGGGTGACGCACAAGATTATGGTTTTTATTAATGAGTTCTTCCCTGTCAAAACCGCTCACCTCCACAAAGGCGTCATTACAGTATTTGATAATGCCGCGTTTGTCGGTAGATGAAATCAGCCGGTAATGCTTGGGAAATTTATATTCTTTTTGTGTAACTGGCTGGTTATTTCGCATCGAGTATGAAGCTCCCTTCTTGCTCCTGACGACCAATAGCCGGGACATCCCTTGACGAAGAATACAGTCAAATACAGGGGTTCAAGCTACCTCTATTCTTTAAAATAGACTATGAAATAAACAACCACCACTAAACCAGTGGCGAAAATTTGAAGGTCAGATTGGAACTGAAAGAGCAGGGAGGTAAAGCGGGCGGCCCCGTGCGAGCCGCCTCTGACAAAAGATCAGGGTTTTGCGGTGTGAGAAATATTATCCAGTAAGGTGGTTACCTCCTGGCTGGCAGCTTCCATTTCTCTGAGCAACTGTTCACATTCAATCTGATTGCCCGCAGCGTGTACTTTAATAGCGTTAACGCCTGCTTTATGCACAGCGGAGTGAGGCCTGTCCAGACGTTTGAAGGCATCCAGCCGGGCCATGTCTGAAGTCGCGTTACTGCTATACCATTTACCCAGCCGGCAGCTTGTATGGTCGGCAAAGTCATGTTCCGACTTGGAGGAACGTCCGGTAAGTACAGCATAAACCTCAGATTTCCACACTACGTGATCGAGCTTTACGGTTTGAATAAAAGTTTGCAGGCTGGCAGAGCGGATAGTGTGTTCCATCACATCACAGTGCTCAATCATGCCAGCGTAATTACTGTTAAGCGAGCTAATGCCATCGGCTAGCCTGCCGTTATTATTTTGCAATTCCCCAACCGACGATACGGCCACCTGGGTGGATTGAATAATACTCTTTACCAGCTCAGACACTTCACTTGCCGACTGGTTGGTTTCATTAGCCAGTGAACGTACTTCATCAGCAACCACGCTGAATCCGCGTCCGGCATCTCCAGCCCGGGCAGCTTCTATCGCGGCGTTGAGGGCCAGCAGGTTGGTCTGATCCGAAATACTGGTAATGGTGGTCACAAATTTATTGATGTTATCCGCCGTTTCAGACAGGCCTTCTATGCTGTCGCTCATGGCCGACATCATAGAATTCAGACCACTCATGTCACTGACGATTTGCTGCAATGACTCGCTGGATTCAGCAAACAGGCGATGGTTCTCAGTAATTTTATCGGTTTGCGCACTAATATCCTCAAATGAGGAGAGAACCGTCTGACGGATCCCTTCTACCTGATTTAACGAATCAAGCATGCTATCAGTCAGGCCCGGCATATCTGCCTCTTTGCTTTCGGCTTCCGTAAGCTGCGCTCTGAGCTCTCTGTTTTCTTGTTCCAGTGCCACTAGCTGTGCTGCGAGTTGGGTATTCTCTTTTTGCAGTGCAGAGACTTTGCCCTGCTCCTGATCAAGGGTTGTGCGAAAGACAAACAAATCAACGACTCCTGAGGTAAACGTTAAAACCCTACCATTACTGGCGTTATTCCGCGATGCGAAGAGTTGACGGTAAATAATCCATTGGCTTACTGCTCAGGACTACTTGTTGTACCTCTTAAGATCAGTCGCGGACTGAGAATATGCTGGTATTCATGACGGGTATGGCCATAAACCCGCTCAAGCACCCAATGGGCTGCCATACTACCGATTTTTTGTACCGGATAATCTATGGTTGTCAGCCCCGGCGAAAGGTAGCTGGCGAAGTCCACGTTATCAAACCCGATCACCGACACATCTTCTGGCACTCTGCGGCCAAGCTCACGCAGCGCAATCATTGCGCCAGAGGCCATTTCATCGTTAGCACAGGCTACCGCAGTAAACTTTGCACCGCGAGCAACCAGTGCACGAATTCCCTCAGTACCGGATTTGGCCTGAAAGTTCCCCTCGTAAATAAGGTTGTCAGTGTATTCAACCCCCATATCTGCAAGGGCCTGTTGGTGTCCGGTTAAACGGTTTTTACCGTCGGCTTTAAAGAGGGAGCCAGCAATGTAAGCGATTTGCGTGTGGCCAATGTCGAGGAGGTGACGAGAGGCAAGATATCCACCCTTTATGTTATCCAGACTAATACAATTGTCACCGATCTCTTCAATAAAGCGGTTAACCACTACCAGCTCGACCCCCTGATCAACCAGATTTACCAGATATTCGTCACTAACGGCTTCCACATGCAAAATTAACGCATCGCACCTACGGCTGAGCAGGGCATCAATTTGTTCTTTTTCAATTTGAGCGTCGGAGTGACCGGTAGCGATAAGCATGTGTTTCTTGGCCTCCCGCAGGGCCTGTTCAGTACCGCCCATCATCGCCCCAAAGAAAGAACCATGTAGTTCCGGCACAACATACCCAATAGTATGGGTTTTATTGGACGCCAGTGAAGCTGCCACAACATTGTGCCGATAACCAAGCTCCGCCATTGCCGCCATAACCAGTTCGCGGGTTTTTTCTTTTACCGTGCCGGTATTATTGATAACCCTGGATACGGTGGCAGACGATACACCGGCTTTTTCGCTGACTTGTTTTATTGTGACCATAGTAACTTCGCTATACGTTTTTCTACTGGGGTTGCCGTGCCTGTTTAAGGGCGTTATGGATATCGTCCACTTGTCGGCTGTCCAGTTTATACCAGCGCATCAATAACACTACCACTAAAGACATTACCGCCGGTATTAAACAAAAGGACAAAGTAATGCCATGACTTACCCGCTCATCAACATTATTCGCTTCATAGCCATAATAGGCCAACGCCCACCCTGCCAGTGCACTGCCAAGGGCGATGCCTAATTTAATAAAGAACACAATGCTGGAAAAGGTCATAGCGGTAAGTCGTGTGCCGGTTTGCAATTCGCCATAGTCTGTCACATCGCCCATTTTTGACCACAATAATGGCGAAGTCATTTGCAGCACGAATCCCCATAAAAAGTGAATCACCAAAGCCCCTCCCCACATGGTCGCAGGCAGAAAGTAATTGACAACACACAACCCAGCACAAGAAAGCTGTAATACTTTGTATAACAGTACCTTGTCGCAGCGCCGGGTAAATGGATGAGCCGCAGCGGCCCCCAGTATGCCGCCCACCATCGCCAGCGACACAAACAGCGTGACATCGTCAGGGCGTTGCAGCACATATTTCACATAATAAATGGCCAGTGCATTGCGCAATACAATCCCGGTAAGCAGCACCATACTGACAATACACAAAATACGGCACTGATCGTTCTGCCATACTGCTTTTAACTGCTCCCGTATCGGGGATGGCGGCCCCTCTGCAGGTAACACTCTTTCCCTGGTGCCGGCGAAACACAACAGGAATAGCACCATTCCAATCAGTCCCATGGTCAGCATCGTGAGCTGATAACCGCGCGCATCATTGCCCGCGCCATACCACTTCACCATCGGCAGCGTGCAAAGTGATACAATCAGTCCGCCCAACATGGCAAATACAAAGCGATAAGACTGCACCGACACTCGCTCCAGAGGACTTGCAGTAATCACACCACCGAGCGCGGAATAAGGGATATTAATCGCGGTATACATCAACATTAACAGCACATAGCTGGCAATGGCGTAAATCAATTTGCTATTGTAATCTGCATCCGGCGTAGTAAAAGCCAGTACGCTGATAAGCGCAAATGGTAGCGCCATCCACAGCAAGTATGGCCGGTAAGCGCCCCACCGGGTGCGGGTTTTATCGGCCAGAGAGCCCATCAACGGATCGGTTACCGCATCAATCAGTCGTACCAGTAAAAAAAGACTGCCAACCGTTGCCGGATTGAGCCCAACCACATCGGTGTAATAGAAAGTGAGAAACAATATAACCGTCTGAAAGACAAAGTTGCTAGCTGTATCGCCAAGCCCGTATGCAACTTTTTCTTTTACACTAATCATTTAATGTCCAGACAGCTATGGAATTTAACGGCGTTGTTTAAGCCATTCACTGAGTTTCAGGGCACTTTGTTTAGGTAGCCGTTGCTGGGTTGCAAAATCCACATGCACAATGCCAAACCGCTTTAGATACCCTTCTGCCCATTCGAAATTATCCATCAGACTCCACACAAAGTAACCTCTGATATCCACGCCTTTTTTCATTGCTTCGGCAACAGCCTGCATGTGGTCCTGTAAATAATTCATCCGCACTTTATCACGCACCTGACCGTCTTGTACCAGATCATCTTCGGCCATACCGTTTTCGGTAATAAAAAGTGGCGGCAAATCATACTCATTATGCAGCTGGAGCAATAAATCACACAAGCCTTGAGGGTAAATTTCCCAATTCATAGCGGTAACGGGTACGGTGTCATCAGGCGCCAGGATCTCAAAATGGCCTCCCGGGCGGGCCTGTACCAGAGCCCGGGTATAATAGTTAACCCCAAGATACGCCATGGGCGCGGCAATTATTTCCATGTCACCCGGTTTGATCACCGGCTTTTCAGCTTCGGGTAAGGTGCTTAGTAGCGGCGGATATTTACCCGTTAACGCAGGGCTCACATACCAGTCGTTAAAATGGGCTTTGGCCAGCAAGGCAGCCTGCTTATCATCCTCACTGTCTGTCGCCGGATAATAAGTCGTAAAATTAAGTACCAGACCGCTGGGGATATTCGGGCAGACCTCGTTAAGCTCCTGCATGGCGAGCCCATGTGCAAGCAGAAGGTGATGAGCGGCCTTTTTACCGTACTGCTTACCAATTTTCCCCGGCGCATGGATGCCTACTTCGTAACCGAGAAATGCACTGCAATAAGGCTCATTTAGCGTAGTGTAAGCACTAACTTTATCACCAAAAGCGGTGGCTACAATACGACTGTATTCTGCAAATGCATAGGCTGTAGCGCGGTTAAGCCAGCCGCCCTCATCTTCCAGAAATTGCGGTAGTTCCCAGTGATAAAGCGTCACATACGCCTTCAGGCCGCGGTTTTGCAATTCATCCAGAATGTTAAGATAAAAAGACAGTCCTTCCTCGTTAACACTGCCGTCAGCACAAATAATCCGCGGCCAGCAAACTGAAAACCGATAAGCATCAAAACCCAGTTCATCAATCAGCGCAATATCCTGCTGCCACAGATGATAATGATCACAGGCCGTTCGGCCGTCGGAGTTATCCTTTATTGCGCCGGGGACCTGGCAAAAAGTGTCCCATATACAAGACTCGCGCAATTCGCTGGCACCTTCGATCTGAAACGACGAAGTGGCCACCCCAACGGAAAACTTCGGATCACCGAGCACACTACTGACTGAAAAACCTTTACTCATCTTACACTTACGCACCTAACTTATATAATTCCGTTAGCGTACGGCCACCTCTTACAGAATAAAATCATCCTAAACCAGGTTACAATTGTAAGCGCTTTCATTTTTTATACAAGTTATTTACATTCTAAATCAGTCGTAGTTCGCCGGCGTTGTAATAGCAGGGTCAGAACAACACTTAATATAATGGTACTCAAACGTAATAGGTTAGCGAACTGATCGCCCACAGCCGTTGTGTCGACCTGCCAGGTCACCCAACATGCATTCATCACGGTGTGCAGGGTAACCACCAGCCATAAATTATGCTGCCAAACCACAAACAACCAAGCAAACCACAGGCCGCCAATCCCGGTAAATACACTGGCCATCAACGCCTCAGTAACCGTTGCGCCCTGAAACCAGTGACCAATACCAAATACCACGGCATTAATAAGCGCTGCAGGTAACAATCGCCAGCCTGCCACCCTAATTAACATGCCTACCAAAAAGCCGCGAAACATCAGCTCTTCCAAAAAGCCTGGTAGAAGCGCTTTGGTGACTAACAAAGAGGGCGCAAACTGAGCGGGAGCGTCCGATAAAGCAAACCCGAGCAGCATGGGCGAAACGAAAACCAGCCCCCACAGCACGCCGACTCTCGCGGAAGACGATAACCCGGTAATCGAGAACAAGCGCTTACCCAACAGCGGCCAGCATGCCGCAATGGTAAGCATCCAGATCATGTACGAGAATCCATAATCCGACCGATATTGCGGCGGTATCCAGGAAGAAATATGGGTGGCAACGTAGAAAACAACCAGTATCAGTACTGAGTAAATTAACTTCCGAGATGTCATAATGATGTCCGTTTGTAAGAGTTACTGTTGTGAACGAGCATAAATTGCCAATTGCCCCATCGCATGTGCCAAAAGTCACATAAACAGGTTTCCCTTTGCAGTCAGCGCTTTGTTGGCTCACAGTCATAACTCACAACCTATCTTTCAACTCTGGTTACAACAACAATGTAAACGCTTTCATAATTTCGTTTTATTTTTTCCTTCTAACTATTGAGTAAGCCTTATAAGCCTGAGCTCAGCCACTATTTGCTGCAGCACGGTTATCTGGCCAACGGTTATTTTTACAAAAAACATTTCTCAAGCAATTTCGCTCACCATAAAAATGTAAGCGCTTGCATTTTTGAAATTAATACTTATACTCTCACAACAAATTATTAACATTCGTTCATTGATTTCGCAGTGCCTGGGCATTTGCAGCGGTTATAATCCGGAGAATAATAATGAAATCATTTACTTTGTCAGTGACTGCAGCAGCAATTGGGATTGCAGCGTTAACCGCTTGCAGCACATCAGAAACTGACAGCCAGTCTGCCAATACAGTATCTGTTCCGGATTACTGGCCGCAAATTCAATCGCCTATCACTAATAAGCAAGCCGTTGAAGCCAAGGTTGAAGCATTGCTGGCCGAGATGACCGTAGAGCAAAAAGTCGCTCAGCTTATCCAACCAGAAATACGTGATGTAACGGTAGAAGACATGCGCCGCTATGGTTTTGGTTCTTACCTTAATGGTGGCGGTTCATTCCCGGGTGCAAACAAACATGCAACGCCGCAGGAATGGATCGATCTGGCCGAAGCAATGTACCAGGCATCCATAGATGACTCACTAGATGGCAGCAGCATCCCAACTATGTGGGGGACCGACGCGGTGCACGGTCACAATAACGTGATTGGCGCCACACTGTTTCCGCATAATATTGGCCTGGGTGCCATGCGTGACCCGGCATTAATTGAAAAAATAGCCACCGCTACCGCCAAAGAAGTACGAGCCACCGGTATAGACTGGATTTTTGCGCCCACTGTTGCAGTTGTCCGTGACGACCGCTGGGGCCGCACCTACGAAAGTTACTCTGAAGATCCGGCAATTGTGGGCGAGTATGCGCGCGCCATCGTCACCGGCCTGCAAGGTGATATCAGCGACGGCAACATCGACGACCAGCATGTCATTTCCACCGTTAAACACTTTGTTGGCGATGGCGGTACCGATAAGGGTGATGATCAGGGTAACAACCTGGCCAGCGAAAAAGAGCTTTTCGACATCCATGCGCAGGGCTACGTGCACGGCTTAAATGCCGGTTCACAATCCGTAATGGCATCATTTAACAGCTGGCACGGCGAAAAGATACACGGTAGCAAATACTTACTTACTAATGTACTTAAGGACAAAATGGGCTTTGATGGTTTTGTGGTGGGTGACTGGAACGGCCACGGCCAGATCCCGGGCTGCAGTAACGCCAATTGCCCGCAGGCTTTACTGGCCGGCCTGGATGTTTACATGGCGCCTACCCCAACCTGGAAGCCTTTAATGGAAAACCTGATTGCCCAGGTGAACAGTGGTGAAATCCCTATATCACGACTTGATGACGCTGTTAGCCGGGTACTGCGGGTGAAATTACGGGTCGGTCTGTTCGACCTGCCTTCACCGGCTAATCGCAGTCTGTCTGGTGACTTGTCGGTTATCGGTGCCGATGCACACCGCGAAATTGCCCGTGAAGCCGTGCGTAAATCGCTGGTTATGCTTAAAAATAATCAACAATTGTTACCGCTTGCGCCAAATAGCCGGGTACTGGTCGCCGGTGATGGCGCGCACAATATCGGCAAACAATCCGGTGGCTGGACCATTACCTGGCAGGGCACCGGTAATGAAAATAATGACTTCCCGGGGGCCACCTCTATTTACACCGGCATTAAACACACCGTTGAAGCCGTCGGTGGTGAGGCCCAGTTAAGCGTAGATGGCAGCTTTACGGAAAAGCCGGATGTGGCGATTGTAGTATTTGGTGAAACCCCCTATGCCGAAGGGAACGGTGATATCGCTAATGTGGAATATCAGCGTGGCGACAAGCAGGACCTGGCGTTGCTAAAATCCCTTAAAGCAAAGGGTATTCCGGTGGTCTCGGTTTTCATTACTGGTCGCCCGCTGTGGGTAACGCCTGAATTAAACGCCTCCGATGCCTTTGTGGTTGCCTGGCTACCTGGCTCAGAGGGCGGCGGTGTAGCCGACGTGCTGTTTAGCAAACCGGACGGCTCGGTTAACTACCCAATGCACGGTAAACTGTCCTTCTCATGGCCTGCCGACCCATTCCAGAACCCGGTTAATAAAGGTGATGGCAAACAAGCGCTCTTTGCCTACGACTACGGCCTGAGCTACGATGACAACGCAGATCTGCCACAGCTCGACGAGTCTGTGAATAACGCAGCCAACGCCACCGGCGATGCGGTAATCTTTCAGCAGAGTGTACAACAGCCCTGGTCACTGATCGCCACAAGCGCCGGTGAGCAAGGCGCAATGAACAGTAATGTACTGACTGTTAATACCCTTAGCATCCGTACTGCCGACCGCCACGTGCAGGAAGATACGCTGCAGGTTGAATTCGGCAGCAGCGAAGACAGCATTCGCTTCTTCTCGCCTTTCCCGGAAGATTTGCTCGATTACGCTGTACCAACAGGTGCACTGGCCTTTGATATTCAGCGTTCAGCAACAGTCGGGATAACCGTTTCCATGTCCTGTGGTGATGGCTGCGAAGCCGAACTGACCCTTGACGACTTCACCACTGCTGACAACAACTGGCAGAGCGTAACGATCCCACTGAGTTGCTTTGTTGATAAGGGTGTGGATCTGCGTGAGATATACGTGCCTATGGCACTCTCTGCCGAGGATGCCACCGAGTTTAAACTGTCAGATATCCGTTTTACCCGGGTAGAGACGCCTGTCGCCTGCCCTGGCACCTGAGTGTGTGTGCCCTGTGGCCGGGACCATTTCATTGGCCCGGTCACCCTCCCAGGGCCTTACACTACTTAGCATTATCTCTGCAATGCTCTCCGGGCAATTCAAATTCTATCGTTGTATGGTCCAGGTTAAAGGGTTCAAGCGCTTTGGCGACCCGGGCTTTTAATTCAATCAGGGCAGTCACCTCTATGCGCTTATCCAGCTCAAGATGTGCGGTAAGTACGTGACTGGCGCCATCCAGTGACCAGAAATGAACATGATGCAAAGCACCTACGTGCTCGATGTCCTTTAGTGAAGCTAAAATCGCGGCGCGCTTATCACTATCGGGGTTAACCTGAAGAAATAGTTTTACTGTATGAATAACGTGCTTCACCACGTTAAACAAAATAAACAAGGTAAACACTACCGACAACAGTGGATCCAGTATCGGCCAGTCAACAAACTGCAGCACGATAGCGACTATCAACACCGCCACCCAACCGAGTAAATCTTCCAGTAAATGCCAGTTGAGAACCTTCTCGTTTAAGGTGTCCCCACCATGCAGCTTATAAGCTGCGAAGCCATTTGCCGCAATGCCTAAAATGGCCAGTACAATCATGCCCTCGGTCACTGGCATTTCAGGTGACCACAAACGGGGAATGGCTTCGGTCAGCACCCATACCGACCCCACAACCAGGATCAATCCATTAATCAAAGCGCCCAGTAAGCTAAGGCGCTTAAATCCATAAGAATACTGTTCGGTAGCGTCGCGCTTACCCACTTTACTGAGATACCAGGCAAGGCCTATCGACAGGGAATCGCCCAAATCATGTACCGCATCGGCCATGATCGCTACACTATTAGTAAGCCAGCCGCCGATAAACTCGATAATGGTAAAAATAAAATTAAGCCAGAACGCCCAGCTGATTCTGTCTTCAGCGATATCATGGTGGTGATGACCATGATGATGCTCGTGACCATGGTCATGAGCGTGAGAATGATGGTGGTGACCCTGCTCCTGGCCATGTTTGCTCATAGTGGAAACTCTGCAACGGTTTGAAATCTAATGAGCTATCAGCATAGCCATTACCCTGCTATCTGATCAATGGGTTTATCGGCTCATAACGAAACGTCGTCGTTCGGATATCGGAATGCGGGCAGTCTGCGCGTAGCCCGTCGGCTCCTAAAAGTAACCAATCCTCTCTGTGTGCCCGCCCTACAGAGTGCCCTTTGGATAGGTCTAAACACAAAGATTCACGACTGGCGGGTAGCAGCAAACGCCCTGCAGGGTTCATCTTTAGCCACTGCCACGCAGCATATATCTCGGCGTCAGGCGGCGTATGATAACCAAAATGCACAACTGGCCGACGAGCAAATAGCATAAACTGCTCCCCGGTATCGAGCAGGGCAATTTCGCTATTGGCAGGCACACTGCTGTCTATTGCCTGCCATACTCCGGCTGGTGTGCGAATTGGGTTAAGTAAGCTGGCAAATCCCACACTGTAACTGCACCATACTACCAGCATAGTGACGCCCCAGGCCTGCCAGCCTGCTCTGCGGCGCACCACAAACAATGCTACCAATACCGCCAGCCCGGTGGTCAGAAACAGAACGCTGCCATCCACTTCATAGCGTTGATTAAGTTTAGCAACAGGCCCGGTATCAACTAAACCCAATCCGCCTGAAATGAAAAAGCTGCTGCCAATCAGCAGAGGCAATCCCCATAGCGTACGGGACAACCACTTTTTGTCAGCGATGTGCGGCATAAAAGGTGCCATGGCCAACGCCAGCATCGGTAGCGCCGGCAGGATATAGACCCCGCGCTTGCCCGGACTCATGCTAAAAAACACCAGCACCAGCAACACAAACCCCAGCGGCATCACAATACGTGCATCATTCTTTTTCCAGGCGCTGCGCCAGTGTGGCCATTGCCAGGGTAATAACACCACCAGCGGTAGCCACGCCCAGGGCACTACGTTTACCACAAAGTACCAGAATGGCTTGATGTGGTGCCAGGAGTTGGCGTATCGGGTGACTGTCTGCTTCATCAGGATATTGTCGCGATAAGCGTTATAGGCCGGATCTAACCTGCCATCCACAGCCAGCAGCATTGGCAGTAGCCACAGCAACAAGGTTACCAGCATGGTCAGTACACCTGTTGCCCACCAACCCCAATGATATCGCTTCGGTAAAGTTTGCAGTGAGGTCTGGCGCCACAACACAAGAGCATAGGGCAGCAACATTAACAGGGGTAAAAAACCAACCCCTTTGGTCATAATACCCAAACCCATGGCCACACATCCTGCCAGCCACCAGGTAATATGCCCTGCCTGGCACAGCGTCGCACGCAGTAAGCCATAGCAGCCCAGCGTCACCCACATGCACACACTGGCGTCGATTTGCGCGCTTTTTGCCTGTAGAACAAACTGCACACTGGCCAGCAGTATTCCGGCCGCCCACCAGGCTTCCCGGCTTCCCCACAAGCGGCGGCATATATCAAAAACCGCTAGCACGGTGACTGTGCCAGCGATGGCCGATGGTAATAAAAAGGCGATATACAGCGAGCCGGTAATAGCGTAAAAAATCGCGATAGACCACATAAATAATGGTGGTTTATCCGGATACAGTTCGTTTCCTCGCATCGGGAACAACCACTGTCCTGTTTCCACCATGTCTTTAGCAATTAGCGCAAAACGGGGTTCATCGGCGGGCCAGGGAGCCCGCAGCCCAATTCCCAGGGCGAGCAGTAAAAAGGTCAGTAAACCAAGCCAGATTAAATCTGACCGCTGATAGCGACTGAAAGAAGGCAGTAAATTCATGGTCAATTAGGGCGTTTAAACAGTGCTGACTGGTTGTTGCTGGTACCAGCGATAAAGGTGCGCTCCGAGCAACACCGAACACACCAGTAAGCTCAGGCTGACGCTGATTTGCCACGAAGACATCTGTTCCATACCCTGCCCCATAAGGGCAAACGTCAGCATCTGCGGCACGTAACCCAACGCTGATGCGCTCACAAAAGCCCGGCCCTTAATAGTACTGGCACCCGCCACAATGTTAGTAAGCGCATTACTGCCAATGGGCAGTAACCTTATCGCCAGGGTCGCGGTATAGGGTTTTCCTGCCAGCAGCGGATGGAGTTTTGCGATCACGCCAGGAAAGCGGCGCTTCACCCAGGCCTGTAAAAAGTAACGGGAAATCATAAAAGTGGTTGCGCAGGCAATAGCGGCCATCGCGGTGGAAAGTAGCGTGCCTGCTGTCACGCCCAGCAGGCCTCCGCCAATAAAAGCCACTATCTGACGGGGGAACCCTACCAGCATCAGCAACACGCCGCTCACTACCAGCAGTGGCCAGCCAAGAACGCCCTGAGCGGTAAGCCACTGCTCTACGGCCTGCGGATCGGCATATTCACCGAGGCTCGCCATTTTTACCAATCCGGCAATAACCAGACAGGCGACCAGCGGTTTTAACAGCGCTCGTATACTCGCTTGCAAACGATTCATAGTACTGGCTTTAGGCATTAATCGGTAACTTCCTGAGGATGAGGGCATTTCGCCCGCCTAAGTAACCATATAACACCGAATAAATCCACAATCCCCACGCCAAGCCGACTCAACATGGTGTAATTGGAGGTTCCGCAGTGGCGATCGCGGTGATTGACTTCCACCACAAAAACGCGTCCTTCAAGGCGCTTTACCAGCGCCGGCAGGAAACGATGCATATGATCGAAGTAAGGCAAAGATAAAAACGTGCTGCGCGGAATTAACTTTAAGCCGCAGCCGGTATCGGGCGTTTCATCGTGTAACAGGCGCTGGCGTACCCGATTGGCAATACGCGATTGCAGTCGCTTCCAGGCAGTATCCTTACGATTCTTGCGATAACCGGCAACACAAAAATCTGTTCCTATCGGCTGGCGTTCGGCGACCTCAATAAAACGCGGGATATCCGCCGGATCGTTCTGACCATCAGCGTCCAGAGTAATAATCCAATCATAGCGGGCGTAACGCACCCCGGTCATGATTGCGGTAGACTGCCCCATGGATTTTTCATGCTGTACTGCTCGCACGCAAACCGGCAATTCGTTGGCTAGTTCCCGTATTTCACTGAGCGTACCATCGGTGCTGCCGTCATCCACATAGATGATTTCAAACGCCACGCCCGTCGGCGTATGCTGAGCTAACTCAGTCACCAACGGCCGGATATTGCCCTGTTCATTTTTTGCCGGAATCACAAAAGAAACGTTCACAACTCACCACATGTTATTGTTTTCACAATAAGCTACCTGAGTTTTCTTAAGACAAGCTTAAGCTTAGAAATAAGTAGTGGCGGTGATCAGGCCACAGCGGCTGACTAAATAATTCCGCTATCAATTACCGGTGTAACCCAGTAGCGAATACGATGCTGTAACGATAATGCCGCCAGGGCGGCCGTTAAACTATCCAGATCTTTATGCTGCAGGCGAATATCAATACGGCACACCGAGCGATGCCCGGCGACCTGCTCACTCACCGTATAATTAGCGTGCTCCTTGCTGTAGCCCTCAATACCATGCATGGAGAACCCACCAACAAACGGCTGGCACAATAAGCAATCCACCACGTTATCAACGGTCTCAGGATCCACAAAGCAGCTAAAAATGCATTGTTCAGTCATGATGTTTGCGCTCCAGAGTGAAATACAGAATCGGCAGAATGATAAGTGTCACCAGGGTAGAAGAAAGCAGGCCGCCAATCACCACAATGGCCAGAGGCTTTTGGATTTCAGAGCCCGGACCGGTCGCAAAAGCCAGCGGCATTAAACCGAAAATAGCCGTGGTTGCGGTCATCAGGATAGGTCGCAGGCGGTCTTTTGCGCCCTGGATTATGTGCTCTTTAAAATCACCCGCCAGCTTCGCCAACTGCTGAAAATGCGACAGCATCACCACCCCATTGAGTACCGCCACGCCAAGCAGCGCAATAAACCCTACGGAAGCGGGTACCGACAGGTATTCACCGGTAATCCACAGCGCGAACACCCCACCGACCAGCGCAAACGGGATATTGGCCAGGATCAGCAGCGCCAGTTTCAGCTCTTTTAGCTGGGTAAACAGAATAATCAGGATAACGCCCAGCACCAGCGGAATAATGGTCAGCAGGTTATTGGTTGCACGGATCTGATTTTCAAACTCGCCGCCATAGCTTACCGTGTAGCCAGTGGGAAGAGATACACTGTTATTCACTTCGGCTGCTACTTCTTCAACAAAAGACGCCAGGTCACGATTCTCCACATTGGCACTCACCATCACATACCGTAAGGCATCTTCCCGCTCAATCACCGCAGGGCCTTCTACCCGCTCAAGCTCTGCCACCTGGGATAACGCCAGTAACGTGCCATCGGGTAGCTGGATTGGCAGGTTGGCCAGTTCAATATCGCTGCCAATTGCCGCGATTCCCTCACGTTGGTTAGAAAACATCAGCGGCGTAACGATGCGGCCGTTGATGATGTCGGTAACCTGAACGCCGTTGACCTGCATTTGTAAATAGTCAGACAGCTCGGTGAGCGACATATCAAACCTCAGCGCGATGTCCATTTTCGGCTTAATGCGCAAATAGTCGCCGCCTTCCATCAGCGTTTTGTTAACGTCTACCGCGCCCTGCACGCTTTCCGTTACTTTCGAGACCTCACTGGCCACATCGGTGAGGCGGGCAATGTCATCACCAAAAATTTTGATGCTGACCATGCCGGTACTGCCAGTAAGCATTTCGGATACGCGCATTTGAATCGGCTGGGTGAAGCCGTAGTTAATTCCGGGGAAGCCCTTTAATACCTCACGAATAGCGTTGGCCAGTTCGGCCTTGGTGTCGAAGCGCCACTCATCGGTGGGGGCAAGCTGCATAAAGACATCGGTTTCATTCAGGCTCATGGGGTCAAGCCCTAGTTCGTCCGAGCCAGTACGCGCCACAATTTGTTTAATCTCGGGGATCTCGGCGAGTAATGCCTCTTCAATTTGCTTATCCAGCGCTAAGGATGCTGTTAGCGAAAGCGTCGGAGATTTTTCCAGTTGTACAATCAGGTCACCCTCATCCAGAGTTGGCATAAAAGTTTTGCCTAACTGTGTAAAGGCCAGCACGGTGAGCGCAAGGGTTATCGCCATCGCAATAAACAGGGTTTTCGGTACCGCAATGGCTTTTCGCAAAGCGCTTTCAAAGCCGTTTTGTAATGCTTGTAAATAACCCGGAAGTTGCTGTGGCGCTTTGCTTACAAAGAACGACGCCAGCACCGGAATAATGGTAAAAGCACTTACCAGCGCTACCGCCATAGCAAACATGATAGTCATAGCCACCGGGCTGAACAATTTGCCTTCAAGTCCGGTGAGGGTTAGCAGTGGCGTAAAGACCACCAGCACAATCAGCGTACCAGCGATAACCGGCGTGGCAACCGCCTTAGCAGAACGGTAAATCACATGCAGCCTTGGCAAAGGCACCCCACGAGAGAGCTGCGAAACGATATTTTCCACAACGACCACCGAGGCATCAACCAGCATGCCAATGGCAATCACCAACCCGCCCAGGCTCATGAGGTTAGCGGTAAGGTTGGTCACGCTCATCAGATAAAAGGTGATGAGTACTGCCACCGGGATAACACAGGCCACCACAAACGACGCGCCAATCTGACCAAGAAACACCGCCAGCAGCACTACAACAATCACAATTGCCTGGCCAAGCGCACTGGTGATGGTTCCCACCGCGGTATCGATCAGGTTTTTGCGGTTATAAAACACATTTACCTCGGTCCCTGCAGGTAAGCCGGGCTTAATGAGCGCAAGCTTTGCCTGTACCGCTTCCACCACCTCAGCGGTATTGCTGTTTTTGAGCGCGACAATTAACGCTTCGGTGGTTTCCTTACCGTCTTTAGTCACCCCACCATAGCGGGCCAGACTGCCTACTGACAACCGGCCTATGTCGTCGAGTCTTATAGCGCTGCCCTCTTTAATCGCAACCACCCGTTCTGCCACGTCTTCCAACTGAGTAAAACGCCCTTCGCTGCGTACAATTAGTGTGTCATTGCCCACCTCTATGCGGCCAATGCTTCCGTTGATATTAGATCGGGTAAGCGCGTCGGCCACGTCAGGCAGGGTGAGTCCCAAAGCACTCATCCGCTGCACATCCGGAGTGAACTGCACGGTTTTGGTATAGCCACCCAATACATTCACCTCTGCTACACCGGCAACGGTTCGCAGCGCAGGTCTGATTTGCCAGTCCAGTAAATGCTTACGCTCCATGAGCGACAGGTTAGGGTTTTCCAGGGTCAGCATAAACATTTCGCTAAGCGGCGTACTCATTGGCGCAATACCGCCGTCTACTGTAGGCGGTAATTCGCTCCACAGATTATTCAGACGTTCTGCAACCTGCTGGCGGGCCCAGTAAATGTCGGTACCTTCCACAAAATCCAGGGTAATAGAGGTAATGGCATATTTGGTGGTTGAACGCAGTACCGCTTTATCTGGGATCCCCAGCAATTCGGTTTCCAGTGGCTGGGTAATTTGCGCCTCAATTTCTTCGGCGGTCATGCCCGGCGCTTTAATAATCACGTTAACCTGAGTAGGGGAGATATCCGGAAATGCATCTACTGGTAGTTTCAACCACGCACTTACCCCGGCTGTCAGGGCTACAGCGAACATCGCCAGCACGAAAATGCGCTGACTTAGAGAAAATTGGATCCAGCGGGCAATCATTTATTCGCCTCCCAGACCCAGCAAAATGCCTTGCACCGCACTCACTGACGAAGTGAGTACCTCGGTATTCTTAAGCTGTTCACTATCAGCAATCAGCAGCTGACCATCATGACGGCCCAACACGGTGACCACCACCGGCACTAACTCAGCGCCCTCTTTAGCCAGGGCATAATACTCACCGCCAAAGAAGTAAACGCTTGAGGCAGGCACAGCAAGGCCCGCCTGTTCAATAACTGGCGTTACCATAACCGCATCAGCAAAGCCCAGCGCACAGTGGGCGTTGCCGGTAAGCGGGTCGCTCCACAACCGACTGACCAGCCCACTGCTTAAGCGCTCGCGATAAGCAACCTCCAAACGGCAAGCCCCCACTGTTAATGCCGAGGCCTTATCGGCAAGCTGTGATGGCAGCTGCACTCTTAAGCGCAGAGCATTTCGTTCAATCACTTCACCATACACAAACGCTTCAGTATCCAGTTGCTCACCGGCTGGAATAAACACGCCGGCCACAGGCGAAGTCAATAACGCTGAATCGTCATCACTTGCCCGTTGTAGCAACTCTTCTGCATGCTCAAGATGGCCCAGTTCAAGCTTGCTGGCAAAGTAGTGATCGGTAATCGCCTGCCAGGATTGTTGGTTGATGGACTTGCTGTTAAATAACGGTAAGTTTTGCTGATAACGCTGTTCTGCCTGGCGGTAAATCTCCTTTTGGGCTCTTAGCATTTCATAGAAATGATGAACCTCACTGCCGGTCAGTTTAACCAGCGGGGTATTGGCCGCCACAGAGGCTTGTGGCGCTACCAGGTATTGCTGCTGTAATACCCGAAACGGCAGTACCAGTTGATAGCCATTGCCCGGCAGATAGCTTACTGCACCGCTTACCGCAGGGGTTGGCACAGCAGGTACAATCTGCGGCGCTGCAAAATTCAGTGACAGACGACCCAACGATTCAAGGGGGATCCGCTGATTTTGTGCTACAGCAGTAGAGACTGTCAGCACTAACAAAAGAAAAGAGAAAAACGATTTCATAGCACTTGCCCTGCCAATTGATTAATTTGTGCAACCCGTTGTTGCTGAGAAAGTTTGAGCTGATCCAGTTGATAGGTGCGGTCGCGCTGCTCCAGCAACGATTGCAGCCAGTTGCTTTGCTCCAGCTCGCTGCTCTGCTTTAGCTGCGCCAGTTGCTCAACAATTTGTTCGCCGATGGCAACTTGCTGCTCGCCAATAGCAATTTGTTCTTCCAGCGATGTCAGGCTGGCCATATTGGTGCTGACTTGCTGTTGCAACGTAATTCGCAGGTTCATCAGAGTTTGTGAAAGTGCCAGGTCGGTTTGCTGCCAGGCCTGCAGTTCCTGCGGATTGGCAGGCATCTCCAGGGCCAGCGGGATCCCTACCGCGATACCTACCTGATTTTCGTCGCCCATCACGCTCTGTAAGCGCCGCGCTACCAGCGCAACATCCCAGTTGCTCTGACTTTGCCGGCCATACTGATAAGCGGCTGCGGCATATTGCTTTTGCAAGCTCAGCAGTTTCAATTCTGGGTGGCTATTCAGTGCGCTGTCGAGACTAGCGGGTACCGATTCTGCCATGTTGTCAGGGAGTGTCTGCGCGCCGGTCAGCTCGGTGTAAGCTCGCATTGCACCTGCCAATTCTGCTTTGGCGCCAACCAGTGCCTGCTGCACATCAAGTTGCTGCTGTTGCCACTGTAAATAGGCTAAGCGTGATAATTCACCGGCGTTAAACCGCTCGGTTAACTGAGTGCCCAGTCGGGACAGCCATACCTGTTTATCACTCAAGGCATTAACCTGCTGACGCGCCATGGCCGCATCCCAGGCGCGCTGTCTTACCAGCCCGGAAATCAGCAAAGCCTGCTGGCGCTGCTGGGCAACCATGATGGCCTGATTGGTCTGCTCTATCTGATCAAATAAATCCAGATTATCCGGGCGCTGGATTTGCACTCCGAGTCGCACTTCAATCTCATCGGTGCCGGTAGCCAGATTAGACTGTAACGCGGAGACTTCCAGCGTCGGCGCGCCGATGAGCCAGCGACTCAGCGACGAACTCTGATGAGCCATCCAGTCAGAGGAATAGTTCTGCCCGACGCGCTGTTGAGCCTGCGCGCGTAGCGCCGCTAAATCAGCGATTTCTGAAGCCTGAAGATGAGCAGAGAAACAGCCACTCAGTATCAGAATAATACTTGTGGTTAAGAACACGAAAACACGTTGAAAATACATAGCAATTATCCCTGTAAGAGGGAGTCAACATGCCAGAATATGCCCCTCCCGCCTATCGGACATCTGGCCCATAAGAGCATAAAACATTGATTTTATTGACTTATTCAGTGCAGATTCTGCGCCTGACTATAGCCATTCTGATAGGTCACAAGCACGCCATCAAGGTCAACACCCACCTGATCGCCGGCTTGCTTAAGTTCATGCTGACTAAGCCCCTGCTCCCAACGAGCGAGGGCCCACAAATGCAAGACCCGGGTTCCGGTTCGGCAGATAGCATGGACCCGGCCTTTAGCGCCCAGTAGAATTCGACCGAATTTAGCGACATCCTGTGCACTGTAGTGACCACTTACTACCGGAACAAAGTAATATTCAAGGCCAGCCTTCCGAGCCCATACGCGTAACATGGCATCCGGTACCTGATTTGGCTCTTCAAAGTCCGGGCGACCATTTATCAGCGTGGTAACGCCTGCCTCGGCGAGGGTATGAAAGTCGGCCTTAGTCAACGGACCCGAAACGCTAAAATGATGATTTATTGTCCGAATATTCATACCGATACCTCCACAAAGTACAGCGTGTATAGCGACGAGAGAAAGATAAAACTGCCCATTACAATTAACATCACGCCAAAGCCTTTTTTCAGCTGTTGCTGAGGTAACCGCCCACCAAGTCTTGCCCCAAGCAGGGAACCGGCTGCGCCGATAATTATCATTAGCGCGATAAGCTGAAAATCGAAGGGCAGCTCTCCAAGCTGGCTGAATAAATACACGTACTTGCCAAAGCCCACTATCGACTGCATTACAATGATTGCCAGGCTGGTGCCCACGGCCTGGCGCATGGATACGCCACCAAGGGCCAGCAGTGCCGGGACAATTAAAAAGCCGCCGCCAACTCCCACTAACCCTGCAATCACGCCCACCACCACAGCCGCAGGGATGAGCTTTGCCAGAGACACCTCATTACTGGCAGCAACGTTTACGGGCTTAAGCATAAAGCGGCTGGCAAGCAACATAATGACGGCAAATAACACTAGCTGCGCCAGACCACTGAAGTACTGGGAAAGTTGTGCCCCAAGATAAGTACCAACCATACTCGGCAAGCCAAAACTGACCACCTTCTGCCACGCCACCAGACCAGCCCGTTGTTGACGCCATACCCCTGCCAAGGCAATCCCCCCCACAATTAACAGGGATTCCGCAATCGCCACTTTAGGCGGGCGTTCAACCACATAAGTCAACAGCGGCACGGTGAGAATCGAACCACCAGAGCCGAGCAGGCCCAGACTCACACCAATCACAATAGCGCCGATAAGGGTGAGCAACATGACTACGACTTAACCGTCAGGGGGATTTTCAGGTAACACTTGCCATTGTCTTCCGCTGGCGGCATCTGCCCGGCTCTGACATTCACCTGAATCGCAGGCAACAGTAGTTTAGGCACCGCCAGCGTAGCATCACGGGCTTCTCGCATGGCTACAAAATCGGCCTGGCTGACACCGTCCTTAACATGAATATTGTTGCGACGTTGCTCAATCACCGAGGTTTCCCAGGCGAAGTGGTCTCGCGTGGGGCTTTTATAGTCATGCCCCACGAACATCCGGGTAGCCTCAGGTAAGGCGAGAATTTTACGGATGGACTGATACAAGGTATGTGCACTGCCGTTAGGAAAGTCCGCCCGGGCTGTACCGTAATCAGGCATAAACAAGGTGTCGCCGACGAACACCGCATCTTCTATGTAGTAAGACACACAGGCCGGGGTGTGACCGGGCGTATGCAACACTTCAATATCCAAGTGTCCCAGCGTAATCATTTCGCCGTCGACAAACAGCTGATCAAACTGACTGCCGTCGGTGGGAAACGTGCTTTCCAGGTTATAAATCGCTTTAAACGTCGATTGTACCCGCCGAATATGGTCGCCTACCCCAATCAGTCCGCCGAGCTTTTCCTTGATGTAAGGGGCGGCAGTGAGGTGGTCGGCATGGGCGTGGGTTTCCAGGATCCATTCGAGTGTTAAGCCATTTTTGTCAACGTAATTGACAACTTTGTCAGCAAACTCATGGGAGATCTGCCCGGCTGCGGCGTCGTAATCGAGTACCGGGTCGATAATTGCGCAGCTGTTGGTCGCACGGTCAGTTACCACGTAGGTCACGGTAAACGTGGGCTCATGGAAAAATGACGTGATCTGAATTTTGCTCATTTGCCGGCTCTCTGTATCAAAATTAATTAGGTCTTTAGTTTGATACAGCAAAAGCTTTGCCAGCTGGTCCGGGCGCTACCCATCACCACTTACATCCACGCCACAGAAAATCCTAATCAATTGATAAATATAGATTTATATTATTTATGATTTTTTAATTTTAATGGCATAATTCGCCAGATACGTTGTTGAGCAGGTACCCTCTGCCGGCTTTAACAATGACGTTTTCCAACCCTTATGCGTTAGCTCGCAAACCCAGCTAATCACTGGTTGTTTTGCACATTGTGTGGAGCAGTTTTTGTATGTTGTCTTGTGTGGATTGTGGTGCCTGTTGCGCCACGTTTCGGGTGTCTTTTTAGTGGGCGGAATCCGACCCGTTTGCCGGCGGTTCCGTACCGGCCGAACTGACTACTAAAATTTCGCCAAATCTGGTGTCAATGGCAGGCACTAATCAACCTAACCCAAGGTGTGTTGCCCTGACAGGCGAAATTGGTAAACAGGTGAGTTGCAGTATTTACGAACAACGCTCGTCAACCTGCCGGGAATTTGAGGCCGGTTCGGCCGATTGTTTAAAAGCACGGCTAAAGCACGGGATCACTGACGATGTGATCCCTATACGCGTTGCCTGATAGAATTAGCTGAGAGGACTTAGTACCAGCGTGTCTTTACAGTGCAGCTCGGCCGGATACACGTGGCTGGCAATGATGATAAGGCGCGCTGCGGCTTCGCGTTGTAACAAGGCAACCAGCTGGCTGACCGCAGCTCCATCGAGCCCCTCAAAGGGTTCATCCAGCAGCCACACCGGTGAGTGGATAAGCATTGCCCGCGCAATGCCTAAGCGCTTGCGCTCACCGCCGGATAATACGCGGCCACCGGGGCCGAGCCACTCGCCGAGGTCATTCAGCTGGGCAAGGCCCACTTTGGCCAGTACATCATTAAGCTGCGTTGCAGAAAACTCCCGACCCAGGGTCAGGTTATGCCTGAGCGTAGCGGCCAGGATCACCGGTTGCTGCTCCAGATATAGCCAGCCTTCAATCAGGCCATCATCCGGCACAGCACCATCACAAAGGCGCTGTCCATGGCAGGCTACCAACCCACTGATAGCCTGCAGTAACTGAGATTTGCCTGCGCCGCTTGGTCCGCCAACCAGGTAAAGACCGCAGGCATCAAATTCCGCCGTCACTTTTTGTTCGGGTAGGTTAACAGAACCAAAGTCGGTAAGTTTGAGCGTGTTGGAAAGTGGTACGGCATCTGTCAGTTGCAGAGGCTCTACCGGTAGTGTTTTAAGTGCCTGTTTGCCCTGCACATAACGGTTCAGCGCGGGCTGACCATTGAAGGAACGGCCCAGCCAGTCACCGGCGCTGAGCAACAGCATGGGCACCACCAGCAACAGCGGGTTGCCGCCGTCACCCTCAAGCTGAGTATGAATAGCCAGATAAATAATGATCAGCATCAACGCCCAGGCAAGCCCCTGAAACACCCACATACTCTGCAACGTAAGCCGCTGCTGACTCGTTTCAGTCTGCCACAGCGTTTGCGCAGAAGGTAACTGCGCTAACTGCTCTTTTACTGTTTTTAAATGCCAGATAGCCACACTTCTGAGCACCACATCGGATTGCTCCCTGAATTCGTGCTCCTGTAATATCTGCTCTTTAGCTAATGTGTGTCCTTGCATACAAAGCGCCGCCATGATCACCAGCCAGATAACGCCAAGCGCGATTGTCCAACCGGCAAAAGGGATATCCAGCACCAGCAGTGTTACTGCGCTCACCACCAGCATAAGCACCGCAGAAGCCTGCTGAGATACCCAGCCGACCCACACCGCAGCGATGGCCTCAGTATGACTGGCCAGCGCTTCAACTTCTTCACTACGCTGGCGGATCTGCGCGGCAAACAGCCGTTCAAATAATTGCACGCGTAGCAGCGAGGTGAGTTGTAATAAATGCTTGTGACCTACCCACATGTGGGCATAACCACTACCAATGCGTATTAGCGCCAGGGCTCTGATAACGACCGCTGGCAGCATGTAGTTAAAATTGACCGGGGCCACGGCGCAGGCGGCAATAAACCACGAAGAAACAATTAAAATCGCCAAGCCGGCACCGCCGTGCAGCACTGCCAGTAATACGGTAATGAAGGCTTTCACGATACTACCTCCCCAGCCGTTTGCTGCACCCTGCGGTTTTCCACCTGCCAGGCTCGGTTAAACCAGTCATCCGGCAGCGCCTTATGGGAAACCCATAACAAAGTTCGCCCCTGCCCCAGGGTATAAATAAGCTGGCTAAGGCTGTGATGTTGCGCTTCAGGTAGATGCGCAGTGGGCTCATCGAGGAGCCATACCGGCGCGTCAGACAGTAACAAGCGCGCCAGTGCCAGACGCTGTGCCTGTCCGCCGGAAATAGCAGGCACTTCAGCCAGCGGCGTGTCGAGCCCTGCCGGCAGCGAATCCAGCCATGCCTTAAGCTCCACTTCACTAAGCACCTGTTCCAGCCTGGCGGTGGTAAAAGTGCGCTGATAATTAAGGTTTTCGCGCAGCGTGGCGGGTAACAATACCGGATGCTGAGTGAGCATGGCCACCCGACAAGGCAGGCGGTAATTCCCCCTCCGCTGACCAGCGAGGGCTTCCAGTAACAAGGTTTTACCACTGCCGGACGGCCCGGTTACGGCCACCCAGTCACCAGGCAGTAGCGTTAATAACTGGCTGGCAAGCAGGTTATCGGCCAGTTGTAAGCTAAACTGCTGCGGCTCGGTCAGTTCGTTAGCCGGTTCATCGAGTTGAGCGGCATCCAGCGGCGCAAGCCAGTCACCGGCAGCATCCCGAGCGGCTTCAGCTTCAGCCTTCTGGTGATAAAACTGCCCCAGCGCTTTAAGTTCAGAAAACAGCAATGGCGCGGTAAGTAACAACCATAAGCCAGAATGCAGCGTAAGCTCGGGGCCTAACGAGAACTCGCCCAATAAACTAAAACCAATAAACACAGCAATTAAGGCAACGGCAATGGTCGAAAAAAAATCAAGTACGGTATTAGATAAAAACGCCACGCCAACCACTTTCATGGTGCGTTCATTCAGGTCGTCACTGGCTTGTTTTAATATCTCTTGTTCAATCTGATGGGAGCGAAAACTGGCCAGTAACCCGAGCGCCGTGAGGCGATCAACAAACAGGCTGCCTAGCCGGGTGAGAGCGACAAAGTGTTTCCGCTGAAGTGCCGCAGCGCCCTTACCCACCAAAATCATAAACAGCGGAATAAGCGGCAATGTGATCAACAGGCTGCCACCCACCACCGGGTTAACCACCAAAATAAACAGCAGCGCGAAAAAGGGCGTAAGCACCGCCACGTATTGTTGCACCTGATAGTCATAGCGCCAGTGAACCAGCGCGCTGATGTGTCGGGTCCATACCGATTGCCAGAAGTAAGCCGAATGGGTGCTGACTAACGATGTTTGCTCTGCCACCAAACGCTCGGCAAAGCGTTTTTCAAGGCCCCTAAGTAAATCGGATTTTGCCTGCAAGGTGCGACGATAAGCATCACTCTGCAGCAGCCAGGCCAGTATTAACGCAGCCGCCAGACCCAGCCAGTCACTCATATCCGGCTGCTGAGCCAGCACTACCCAAGTATGCATCATCGCGGAAAACAGCCAGTAGCCGGCAATTAAACATAACAGCCGGATGGTTTTTATGGCTACCAATAAAAACAAGGTGCTGCGCGATGCAACACCCTGCTCGGTGACGGTAGCGTTAAACCACCGTGGAAGGGACTGGCTCTCTTTCACTACTGATCTTCTGGGTCTTCAGGGCGATCCAAATTCTCAGTCGATTCTAGCCACATGGCGTTGATAATGCCAAATGAGCAAGCCAGTAACACGCCTAATATCCAGGTAAAATACCACATGTTCTGTTCTCCTTAATAAATCGCGTGAGATGAGTCTAGGTCGCTGTTTTTAATGCGACCGCGCATCACGTAGAAGCCGTAAGCGGTATAGCTTAAAACAATGGGTACAAACACACAGGCTACACCAAACATTATTTTCAGGGTCATTTCACTGGATGTTGCATCCCAGACAGTTAAGCTCGCCACCGGCATAGTGGTGCTTGGCATCAGGAATGGGAACATCGAGAAACCTGCAGTCAGAATAATACCTGTCATCATCAGCGCGCTGCTCACAAACGCCCAGCCTCCGCGGCCGGCTTTGGAGAAGAAAGCGCAGGCTAATCCGGCACCAATACCTAACAGAGGCGCCACCACCATCCAGGGATATTTGCTGTAATTAGCCATCCAGGCACCGGCTTCAACCGCCACTTCTTTCTTAAGCGGGTTAGAAGTCGCCAGCGTATCCACGGCTGAAGTAACCACAAAGCCATCCAGTCCAAAGGCAACCCACAGGCCAGCCAGAATAAACAGCACCACAGTTGCCAGTGACAGTACAACAGATACTGCCCGTGCCCGCACTTCAATAAAGCTGTCGGTTTTCATTTGCAGCCAGGTAGCGCCGTGATTGAGGATCATCGCTACGGAAACCAAACCCGCTACCAGTGCAAACGGCGTAAGCAGGCCAAAAAACGAACCGGTATAGGTGGCTTTTAAATTGCCATCCAGCTCAAACGGTACGCCCAGCAACAGGTTACCAAAGGCCACGCCAAAGATTAGCGCGGGCACGAAGCCAGACGTGAACAGTGCCCAGTCCCAGCTGGTACGCCAGCGCTTATCTTCTAACTTACTGCGAAAATCAAAGCCCAACGGACGCATCCACAGGGCAATCAGCACCAGCGCCAGCGCCAGGTAAAAGCCCGAGAAAGCGGTAGCATAGATCATCGGCCAGGCTGCAAAAATAGCGCCGCCGGCGGTGATAAACCACACCTGATTACCGTCCCAGTGCGGACCCACCGTGTTAATCATCACGCGGCGCTCGTCGTCGGTTTTACCAATCAGGGTGAGCAGTGCGCCAACCCCTAAATCAAATCCATCGGTGATGGCAAAGCCAATCAGCAGTACACCAACCAGCACCCACCAAATTACTCGTAGTACTTCATAATCAATCATGCGTTTGCTCCTTGAGTACCCAGGCCAATAGCATCATCCAGTTTCTTGTCGTCTTCCGGTGGAACCGGCCCCTTTTTGGCGTATTTCTTCATCAGGTAGAAGCCAATCACAAACATCGTTGCGTAGAACAAGGTGTAAGCCACCAGGGTAGTCACAACGTCAGAAACAGACAGGTTAGACACCGCGGTATGTACTGGTAACACTTCGGCGATAGACCAGGGCTGACGGCCATACTCGGCAACAAACCAGCCAGCTTCACAGGCAATCCACGGTAGTGGCAGCGACCATACCGCCGCTTTCAGCAACCAGCGCGGCTGAGTGATGCGGTGTTTAGTGCTGTAATAGAATGCCGCAATAAACAGCGCCAGCATCAAAAAGCCTGCTACCACCATCAGGCGGAAAGAGTAAAACAATGGTGCTACCGGTGGGATGCTGTAATCCACCGCTTTTTCCAACGCTTCTGGTGTAGGCTGAGTGATATCGTCAGTGAACGGTTCCAGCAACAGCGCATAGCCTAAGTCGTCTTTATTACGCTCAAACATTTCAAGTTCAGCGGGCGTTGCTGTGCCGTCTTTCACTTTTTCCAGCTGTTTCTGTGCCTGTACGCCTGACAAAATTCGCACCCGGTGAATCTCTTTGAGGTCTTTGATCCCCATCACTTCTTCATCCAGTGAACGGGTAGCAATAATGCCCATGGCCCACGGGATCTGAATAGCGAAGTCCATTTTTTCTTCTTCGTCATTCGGAATGCCGAACAAGGTAAAAGCTGCCGGCGCCGGGTGAGTTTCGTACTCAGCTTCCACAGCCGCCAGTTTAACTTTTTGCACGTCACCCAGCTCGTAACCGCTTTCGTCACCTAAAACAATTACCGACAGGGTAGCCGCCAGACCAAAGCTGGCCGCAATCGCAAAAGAGCGACGGGCAAAGGCAATATGCTTATGCTTGAGCAGATAGTAACTGGAGATAGCCAGCACAAAAATGGCACCGGTGACATAGCCTGCAGAGACAGTGTGGACAAATTTAACCTGGGCTACCGGGTTAAAAATCACTTCGCTGAAGCTGGTCATTTCCATGCGCATAGAATCGGTATTGAAGCTTGCTCCCACCGGATACTGCATCCAGCCGTTGGCAATCAAAATCCACAGCGCAGAAAAGTTTGAGCCAATGGCCACCAGCCAGGTTGCCATTAAGTGCTTCACTTTGGACATTTTGTCCCAGCCGAAGAAGAACAATCCCACGAAGGTAGATTCTAAAAAGAACGCCATTAACCCTTCAATGGCCAACGGAGCGCCAAAGATGTCGCCCACGTAGTGAGAATAGTAAGACCAGTTCATGCCAAACTGGAACTCCATCGTTAATCCGGTAGCAACGCCGATGGCAAAGTTAATCCCGAACAACTTGCCCCAGAACTGGGTCATTTGTTTGTAGATTTCTTTACCGGTCATCACATAGACCGACTCCATAATGGCTAACAGAAACGTCAGACCAAGGGTCAGCGGGACAAAGATAAAGTGGAACATTGCTGTTAAAGCAAATTGTAACCGCGATAGTTCTATCAACGTATCGCTCATGGGACTCTCCTTTGATGTTTCTAAATACTAAACCGGGGTTGCCTGTAGCCTGGTCAGAGTTACCCATGCTACAGGTCTGAAATAATTGCTACCTGAGAGGCCAACAGCCTCAGGCACTTTTTAACGCTTTATAAATTGCACTTTGCATAACTTGCGCCAACCAGAAACAAACATTTAAAATATTGATATAATTGAATTAATTTAAATTCATTAGCTCAAAAGGTGGAAATCTTCTAAGCAGCGTGGCGCATGGCTGACATATTTGTCAGTAGTCTGTCAGAACTGACAAGTCTCGTTCTCAGAGAAGTCGCATGAAGATACAGCAAAGCTGGCGGTCAAATTTTGATCGCCATCAACTAACTGATAAGGGAGTCGTTTGAGAGTATCAGGGAGTGCCTGGTCAGGGCAGCGGGCATACAGCCCGCAAGTTATTTTGGGGATCTGACAGAGCTTTACTGTATGGAGAAAGTGCGATGGCAGGCATTGCACACGCGCATTAAATCCACCACATGCTGACGAACTTCTTCCTCGCTCGCGTCCGGGTTTTGAATTGCCTGCCAATGAGGCCGCATGCTTTGCGCCATAGCACGAAAAGCCGGCGGTATTTGCTGACCCACACCATTAGGGCGATTCGCCTGCTCGCGGGTTTGCAGGTTCGCGACACGCTGACGCAACTCCTCCCGCTTGCCTTCCAGCAGCAATTGCTGGGTATCGGTTAGCGCTTCAAGCATGTCGCGCATATGGCCCAGCACAAACGCTTTTTGCTTCTCGTTAAGCGTTACCGCCATACGCTCATCAGCGGCCAGCGCATTTGCCGCTGACCATGTCAGGCAAAGTGTCACCAGCAGCGCACTAAGAGAGCCCTTTGCCATGTTATTCTCCAGCCTGATAGGTTACCGTAAAAGCACCGCGTAAATCTCCCGCGGCAAAGCCGGTTGCCTCATCTTCCGGGTATTGCTGTTTGATGGCTTCCTTCACTGGTTCTGCCAGCGATGCGCCATGACAGTTAAGGCATAAGCCGCCAGTCATAATTGGCGCCATAAAACGATATTTACCGGCTGCTTCATCAACATGTACCGTTGTCAGGCCGCCGGGATCCAGCCCCTCTTCCAGCCCTTTCACCATGGCCATCAGCGATGATTTCTCCCAGCTGTCTGCGCGGTTTTGCGGGTTGCGTACCTTCAACGCGGTGCGTCCTACCTGCCAGCCATCGGTGCTGAGTTGTGCAGCTATAGCCGGCGCGATGTCCCTACATACCTGAACACCATTAGGTAACCCGCCGTCTTTTACTGCCTGCTGCAGGTTTTGTTTTAGCGTTTTGCCCAGTTGCATGGCCTTGTGCTTCGCCTGCGCTTTAAACTCTGCTTCGCTAAGCTGCCCTGCCTGAGCGGCCAGGGGAAGCAATAAGCACCCCATTAACACTGCTTTATTAGTGAGTCTGCTCATTTGTCATCCTGCTCCAGTCTTTCGATACCCAGTGCCTTCAAGACGTATTTCTCGTATACAGGTTCGCTGGTACCGGTTTTCATCTTACGCATGAAATACTTTTCAAAGGCAATCTTGGCCAGATGCACCCATTTACCCTTCTTAAACCAGGTAACATTACGCGGCGGAATTTGCGGCATGGCCACAAACGCAGCACCGGTGTCACCCATATCAGCCAAACAAATTGCATGCCAGGTGCCTTTTGTTGAAGGCGGTTTATCGTCCACAATGATGGATTTCATATTATGCGCAATGGCCGTCATCATGGTTTCAATCATGTAACCGGTTTTCGGCGTACCGGTTGGGACCGGTGTCGCCTCAACCGGCGGGATAGCCACGCATACACCACCCGAGAAGATATTAGGGTACTTAGGAGAACGCTGGAATTCATCGGTGATGACAAACCCTTTCGGGTTGCACAGCCCTTCCACATTGGCCACCGCCGGCACACCACCAAAAGGCGGGATCAGCATGGAATGATTGAACGGCTCCTCATAGGTAAATTCCACCTCGCCTTTTCGATTGAGTTCAGATACATGCATCATGCCCTCTTCGACCTTATCCACCTGCGCATTGCAGATCCATTTGATATTGCGGTTGCGCAGTTCTGATTCGAGCATTGATTTTGAGTCACCCACGCCGCCCAGCCCCAAATGGCCGATGTAAGGCTCACTGGTTACAAAGGTCATGGGGACTTTGTGACGAATTTTGGCGTCGCGCAGCGCCTTATCCAGAATAAAGGCATATTCGTAGGCCGGGCCAAAACAACTGGCGCCCTGAAATGAGCCCACTACTACCGGACCGGGATTCGCCACCAGCTTCTCAAAGTCGGCATAGCAATGTTCGGCATGATCCAATGTACAAACAGACTGAGTGAACCCTCCGGGGCCAGCCCCTTCAATTTGGTCAAAGGCCAGACGCGGGCCGGTAGCAATAATCAGGTAGTCATAGTCGATGATTTCACCTTCGCTGGTGACCAGTTGATTGGCCTCAGCATCAATTTTGTCGACCCGGGCACATTTAAACGCGATCTTCTTTTTGGCCAGGTATTTTTCAATAGGCATCGTTACTGCACCGGCTTCGCGCCACCCTACTGCGACCCAGGGGTTGGAAGGTACAAACCTGAACTCTTCCCGCTCATTCACCACCATGACTTCATGGCCAGCCCCCAGCGCTTCTTTTACTTCATAAGCCGCTGGCATGCCGCCGGTTCCTGCACCTAACACCACTATTTTTGCCATAATCATTCTCTTTTATCGTTATTGGCTCTGCTAGTCCTGCCACACTGGTGGCTAACAAATCCGTTGAACAAGTCTTTCTGTTAACAAGTTGTTTACCAATATTCGTGCCATTGTGGTGTAAACATAGTAGGATGATGTTTTATATTAGATTTTTAATATATTTAACGGTAAAACGGCTTGTGAAGCACATTGAGCTGTGTCAAATTTGACAACCAAGCTCAGCTTTCAGCTGCCATATTTGTCTCAGGAGAAAGGGGTTATGAACGCATCGCTTATTCAGTCAATGATTAACGCCATTGATAAACCAGCGATATTCATTACCAATGATTACGTTATTCAGGCGGTTAACGATGCCTATCGTGAAACTTATGATACCGAAGTTATCATTGGTAACAGCACCTGTTATGCAATATCCCACCGCAACGATGCCCCCTGCGACCAGCGTGGTGAAGAATGTCCTTTAGCCCAGTGTCAGAAAACCAACCGGCCCAGCAGTGTGGTGCACATTCACAACACCAATGATGGCAAAACCTATTGCGATATCTTAATGAAGCCGGTGCGTGATGAAGATGGTATGACCATAGGCTACCTGGAAATCCTCGATCGCATTAGCTACGCCGCTGCCGACTCGCAAAAGAACAAAATGATTGGCGGTTCAGACAACTTTAAACAAATGCTTAACCGCATTAACCGTGCTGCGCAGTCGGAGATAGCGGTATTACTGCAAGGCGAAACCGGCGCAGGTAAAGAACTGGTTGCCCAGGCCGTTCACCAGTCCAGCCGCCGTAAAGACAAACCTTTTGTGGTGATTGAATGTACCGGGTTAAACGAGAGCCTGTTTGAGTCGGAGTTGTTTGGCTATGAAAAGGGCGCGTTTACCGGAGCATCTAACAGTAAGAAAGGCCTTATCGAAGTGGCCAACGGCGGCACCGTGTTCTTCGACGAAATTGGCGACGTACCGCTTAATATGCAGGTAAAACTGCTGCGCTTGCTGGAAACGCAGTGCTATCGCCCGGTAGGCGGCTTAAAACAAAAAAAGGCGGACTTCCGCCTGGTGTGTGCCAGCCACAAAAACCTGCTGGCAATGGTCGAAAAAGGTGAGTTTCGTCAGGATTTGTATTTTCGAATCGCTGGTTTCCCCATTCATTTACCCGCGTTACGCGAACGAAAATCGGATATTCCACTGTTGTGTAAGCATTTTCTGACCGGCGGCGAGCACCGTCATAAGCATTTCAGTGACAGTGCATTGCAAATGCTAACGCAATACAGCTTCCCGGGAAATATCCGGGAGCTTAAGAGTATTGTGGAGCAGGCGGCGCTGATGTCGAATGACGATGATATTCTGGTAAGCGATCTACCGCCGCAAATCCTGGGTGTCGGTCCGGCTGAAACCCAGGCCATCGCAGAGGACATTATGCCGCTCGAGCAGGCCGAACAGGTGTATCTGGAAAAAATCTGTAAGCACTTCGATGGTAGCCCGGATGAACTTGCCAATAAACTTGATGTAAGTACTCGCACACTTTATAGAAAACTACAGCGATACAATATAAAGCTTAAAGGCTCATGATCCCCTGATATAGCAGGCGCACTGCAAGCACCGATAAAATTAACTTAAAAGCCAGCTTAAACTTGTCCGCTGGTATACGGTTAAGGAGTTTGAGGCCCAGCCAGGTACCTATCGCGCCACTGACGACCATAGCGACGACCAGAGGCAACCATTGCCAGAACGAAAAACCCACTAGGGTAAACACCACCGCCTTTAAACTGTGCTGAAAGGTCATGCAGTTAGCAAATGTGGAGGTATGAGTCATCTTATTATAGCCATTGCGGTACACCACCGAGGCAACCATTGGCCCGCTGGCGCCAACAAACATGCTAAGAAAGGTCGTTAGCGCCCCGGCGATGACGCCGCCCGGGCGCGACATTTCCCGTGGACTGGGTTTCAGCCCCCACACCATAAGCAGCAAAAATATGGCAATGGCCAGCTGGATAATTGCCAAAGGCAGTTGCACTAACACAAAGGAGGCGGCTATTGCTCCCAGGATCGTTCCTAAAGCAAAATACTTAAACATCGCCCGATCCAGATAGTTAAATGTCATTACCGCGCGGCTGGCATTGGAGCCCAGTTGCACCAGGCCATGCACAGGAATTAACGCAGCAATAGGCATTACCGATGCCATCACCACCAGCAATAGCATGCCGCCACCCAATCCCATGGTGCTGGTAACAAAAGAGGTAAATCCTGCCAGTAAAATGAGTCCCAGCGCCGTATAAAGGTCGAGGATCCCGGCAGTTAACAGTGTTTCCATCACAAACCACAAAGTCGCTTTCTATCCTGACTATGATTCTCACCAGGCCTGAAATACTTTGCAACCAAATAAACCGCTAATTCGTCTTATAAAACCTGTTTATCACTCACATTCACTGGTAATTTAACCTTTCCTGCATAACAACAACGACAGTGAACACCTAAAACCATGAATAAGATGCTTCTTTCTCTGTCTGTTGCCACCGTGCTGCTTACAGCCTGTAGCGACGACAAAATGCCAGAAAAACAAACAGAACCTGCAACACCTATGAATTTATCGACATCTGTTACCCCGCCGGTGGCGAAAAAAGAGCCCTATGAATTATCTGCTCACGGCGATACCCGGGTCGATGATTACTACTGGATGCGCGACGACTCCCGTACCGATGCAGCAGTGCTTTCGCACCTGGAAAAAGAAAACAGCTACGCTGATGCTGTACTTACGCCGCTCGAAAAACAGACCGACTCACTTTATGAGGAAATGATCGCCCGCATCCCGAAGGACGACTCTTCTGTACCTTATAAAAAGAATGGCTATTGGTACCAGACGCATTATGTCGGTGATGGCGAATATCCTATTTATGTCCGCAAGCAGCAACCGGACGGTGAAGAAACCGTATTACTCAACGGCAATAAAATGGCCGAAGGCGAGAGCTACTTCAGCATAGGCTCCTTTGAAGCCAGCCCGAATAATGAGTTACTGGCCTACTCTGTAGATACGGTAAGCCGCCGCTTATACACCGTACACGTGAAAAACATTGCTACCGGTGAGGTGTATTCCGACACCCTGACCGACACCACAGGCCAGGTTTACTGGGCTAACGATAACCAGACCCTGTATTACATTAAACGTGATAAGCAAACCCTGCTGGGCTCGCAGGTCTTTCGCCATACCCTGGGGACTGAGCAGGCCGATGACGAACTGGTTTATGAAGAAACCGACACCACTTTCTACACTTCATTAGGGAAAAGCAAGGACGGTGACGTTATCTTCATTAACCACAGCAATACCGACATGTCTGGTGTAACGCTAATTGATGCCAACAATGCGGAGGCCACCCCAACGCCATTTTATCCCATCGAGCCAGACCACGAGTATTCTATCGAAAAGCATGGCGATGACTATTATGTACTAACCAACTGGCAGGCTGATAACTACCGCATTATGAAGGTCGCTGCCGATAGCACCCAGGACCGCAGCACCTGGCAGGAAGTGGTAGCTCATAACCCTGACATTTATATCAGCAGCCTCGAAGTTCTGCAGGATTATCTGGTGTATAAAGCCAAGGAAAATGGCTATCTGCGCCTTGAAGCCATGTCGCTGCAAGACGGCTCACTGCGCACCATCCCTACCGAAGACCCGATTTATACCGCAGGTTTTACCGGCAATACCCAGAGTGACACCAATACTGTCAGAATTTACTACGCGTCGTTAACTACGCCTCCCAGTACCTTCGATATTGATTTGGAAACCCTGCAAAGCGAACTGAAAAAGCAGAACAAGGTTGGCGATGATTTTAACGCCGCGGACTACCAGTCAGAACGTTTGATGATTACCGCTCGCGACGGTAAAAAAGTCCCGGTTTCATTGGTTTACCGTAAATCCACCTTCAAAAAAGACGGTACTAACCCGCTCTTCCAGTACGGTTATGGCTCGTATGGCTCAACCATGGACCCTACCTTCGTGTCCTCGTGGTTATCAATGCTGGATAGGGGCTTTGTCGTTGCCATTGCCCACATCCGCGGTAGTCAGATGCTCGGTACCCAATGGTATGAAGACGGTAAAATGGGCAACAAAATGAACACCTTTACCGACTTTATTGATGTGACTAAAGGACTGATTGAACAAGGTTATGCCGACCCGACTCGCGTGTTTGCAGAAGGCGGCAGTGCCGGCGGCTTATTAATGGGCGCGGTAGCCAATATGGCACCTGAGCTGTACACCGCAATAGCGGCCCACGTACCGTTTGTGGATGTGGTAACCACCATGAGTGATGCCAGTATTCCGCTGACTACCGGCGAGTACACCGAATGGGGTAACCCGGCCAATAAAGAAGAGTATGAATATATGCTGTCCTACTCACCTTACGATCAGGTGAAAAAGCAGGATTACCCGCATATGTTTGTAACCACTGGCTTACATGACTCACAGGTCCAGTACTTCGAGCCGATGAAGTGGGTAGCCAAACTTCGGGATTACAAAACCGATGACAATCTGCTGCTGTTCATTACCAATATGGAAGCTGGCCATGGCGGTGCATCAGGACGCTTTAAGCGCTATGAGCAACGGGCGAAGGAATATGCCTTTTTCTTCCACCTGGCAGGTATAGAACTGTAAGAAAAGGGCCCGGTTAACGCCAGTTTAGCCGGGCTTATTATTTTTCGGCAAAACGCAAAGCCGTTTGATTTCGTCCTTCACGCTTAGCTTTCAGCAGTTGCCTGTCGGCTTCATCAAATGCTCTCTGAAACCCTTCGCATTCATCTACCCGGGCAATCCCAAAGCTACAGGATACTGCCAGTTCGGATTCTGAAAAAGTAAGCTCTGCAATCCCCCGGCGAATCGATTCAGCCACAGAGAACCCATTCTCTATAGAGGTTTGTGGTAGCAGCAACATAAACTCGTCACCGCCAAAGCGCCCGAAGATATCACTGCTGCGAATTTTGCTACGCACCAGGGAGGCCAGTTCGCGAAGCACCTCGTCGCCTGCCAGATGGCCAAACCGGTCATTGATTTGTTTAAACTTATCCACGTCGAACAACAATAGCGTGGTTTGGTGACCATAGCGTTTAGCCTGTTTAAGGTGTTGTTCTGTCAGCGCAATAAAATGCTGGCGCATGACTGCTTTGGTCAGGAAATCGGTTTTAGCTTCAACATGTAATTCGCGGTTATCTGCCACCAATGCAGGTACAGACATGGCAAAGAAGGCACTGCAGGCAATCACATTGATAGCCACCTGATAAATATAGGCCTGTTCGGACACCCCTAACATGCTGACTAACAGTGCCAGCAGGAAACTCAGCATTGCCAGACTGACGGCCATACGTAAGGGCGATTCGGTAAACACGATCCACATTTGTGGCAGGGTCAGAAAGAATATCAGACAGGCAATTTCTGATGACTGGTAATAGTCAGCCAGTACTACTACCGCTACCATCAGCGCCCAGCAGAATACCAGCTTGCCGGCAAAAGAACTAAAGCGGTTCTCGGTTTTGGGCTGGTAATTGAGCGCCGACAGCAATCCCCGGCGCGGATAGATGCGATTCACAATACCGATGAAAACCGGCACCAGCACCAGGATCCCGGACATATCGCCAATCCACCAGGCCAGGCTGGTGGCTAAAAACGACTCCAGTTGCGGCCCACCAAATAATAACAGTACACCGGCGGTTGCCATAACCAGGCTGGCAGTAGCCACCGTCAGTAAAAACCGCATCACCGGCGCATATAAATTATGATGGCTTATCCGGTCAATGGAGCCGCGCAGCACGTTGGCACTCACGCCGTACACCAGGCAATGCATCGCGGCAAACTGACTACCAGCTATCAGCAGTGTTTCCAGTGAACGTCCATCGCTAAAGACTAAACTTTCCCAGCCGGTAGACAACACGCAGGCAATAAACATGGTCGGTAATGCCTGCCATCTGAGCAGCAAAAAACAGGTAAACGTAAACCCCGCGGGCGGAAACCAGATACTGGCATGAGGGGCGTATTCGGTAAAAACCGACAGACGCCACAGCACCAGCCAGGTTAATATCAATAACGAATGTTTAAATACTGCAGTAATTTTTTCCATTACTATTTGCACTGTTCGCCTGACCGCTCTAACACAGTGATAAAACCGCCAATATGTTTATTACAAAAATCACCTCCTAAAATAGTAATACAAATTTGCCAGAGTACCTATCCACAACACAGCTAATGCGACTAATTAGCCAGGTTGCCAGCCAGATTAACGGCAATTCCAACCAGAAAAAGCCTGGCTCCAGTCTTTCCACACCGGTGTCATGCCTAGCTTTACCACAGCGTCTGCCACCGCTTCAGGTGAGCGTTTATCATCGGTGCTAAACTGCTCAAGTGCTTCATCTGTGGCTGAATAACCACCCGGTTGCGTGCTGGATGCCGCGCTCAGACTAGTGATACCAAAGGGCATCAGCTTGTCTCTCAGAGCTGCCGACTCACGGGTTGATAAACTGATCTCTACCTCTGCATTCAGCAGCCGGTGCACGCAAATAAGCTGCAGTAACTGGCGATTGGTCATATCCAGCGTACTCACCTTGTCGCCCGTGTAGGGCCTCAGTCGCGGTACCGACAAGCTATAGCGGCTTCGCCAGTAGCGGGATTGCAGATATTCCAGATGCAGTGCCGTAAAGTAGCTATCCACACGCCAGTCGTTTAGCCCGATTAATATACCCAGGCCGATTTTATCCATCCCGGCACGGGCCAACCGCTCAGGCGTTAACAGTCGCCAGTCAAAATCCTGTTTATTACCCCGCGTGTGATATTCAGCATAGCGTCGTCGTTGATAAGTCTCCTGATATACCATCACTGCATCAACGCCCAGGGTTTTAAGTATCTGGTAATCATCTTCGGCCAGCGGCTGAACTTCCATCGCAACATAACTAAAGTGTGGTTTGATCAGGGGTAACACCCGGCGAAAATAGGCCATACCAACTTTACGCTCGTGCTCCCCGGTTACTAGCAGCACACTGTCAAACCCCATGGCTTTAATGACCGCGACTTCTGCGCTTATCTCTTCTTCAGACAGGGTTTTACGACGAATCGCATTACTCGCCGAAAACCCGCAATAGGTACATTCATTGGCACAGAGATTTGATAAATACAACGGCACAAAAAACTGCATGGTATGACCAAACCGGCAACGGGTAAGTTGCCTGGCGCGGCTGGCTAATACCGACAAATAGGACTCGGCGGCTGGCGACAGCAACGCCGGCAGGTGCTGCAAGGTTAATTGCGGCGCATTAAGGGCGGCTTCCACATCTTTGGCGGTACTGGCATAGATGCGTAGCCGAATGTCATCCCAGTCGGTGGCCGCCAGTGTGTCTGCAAAACTCATAGATCTTCCAGAAACGCGTCTGGCGGACTGGTGGCCACCGCCCTTTTATGCCCGGCAGCCAAACCGGCTTCATATGCCTGGCGTCCGGCTGTGACTGCATGGTTAAATGCCCCTGCCATGGCGATTGGATCATGCGCGGCAGCCATAGCAGTATTCACCAGCACCGCATCTACCCCCATTTCCATTGCCGCGGCCGCATGACTTGGTGCGCCTATCCCTGCATCGACCACCACCGGTACGCTGGTCTGCTCAACAATTATCTGCAGGAATTCGCGGGTTTGCAGCCCCTGATTAGAACCAATCGGCGCCCCCAGCGGCATCACTGCCGCACAGCCAACCTCTTCCAGTCGTTTGCATAATACGGGATCGGCCGGGCAGTAAGGCAATACCACAAACCCCTGATTAACCAATAGCTCTGCGGCTTTAAGTGTTTCCACAGGGTCTGGCAGCAAGTAGCGCTGATCCGGATGAATTTCCAGTTTCACCCAGTGGGTGTGAAGCGCCTGGCGCGCCAGTTCAGCCGCGTAAACCGCCTCATTTGCCGTGCGGGCTCCTGCGGTGTTAGGCAGTAACTGCACACCCAGCTGCTGTAAGGGGGTTAGTAATTGATCTGAGCGGCGCGACAGGTCCATACGCTTTAAAGCCAGCGTGGTCAGCTCACTACCACTGGCAGCAATGGCTTGCTGCATAATAGTGGCGCTGGCAAACTTGCCGGTGCCGGTGAACAATCTGGATGAAAAGGTTTTATCTGCAATCTTAAGCATTGGTTATCCCCCGGCGACAACAGTAAAGAGAGTTACCTGATCGTCAGCATGCAAGGCATGTTGAGGCCATAATGTACGGTTTATTACCCGCTGATTCACCGCCAGAGCAAGCCCGTTTTCGTCTACCGAAAGCAGCTCGAGGAGCTGTTTCAGGCTCAGGCCCTCGGCCACTTCCGTTACCTTGTCGTTAACTGTAATCTGCATTGCGCTCTCCACATACCGGACACCCTTTAAGGGAGGGCACTTTTAAGGCTTGCCACTGACCACTCAAGCCATCGAAAAGCCGTAACTCCCCCCAGTTTGGTGGGGCCATAGAAGTCATAAACAGCAGGGCCTGTAGCGCCTGCGCCGTGCCAACGATGCCTACTACCGGCCCCAGGATTCCCTGGGCAAGGCATGTATTAGGCTCACTTTGCTCCGGTGCGTATAAGCATCTGTAGCAACCGTGAGTCTGGTCGGGATGTAACATTAATAATTGCCCCTGCATACCACTGGCAGCGCCGGATATAAGCGGTACACCAAGCTGATAGCAGACCCGATTAATTAATTGCCGGGACGCCATGTTGTCGGTGCAGTCAAGCACGACCGACGCCCCTTGCAGCAGGCTTTCAGCATTACTTTCAACCACTCTGGTGGCATAGCATTGCACACTCAGCGTCCGGTTCATGTCACGCAAGCGCAGACTCGCCACCCTGGCCTTGGCCTCACCAAGATCCCGTTCACCGTAAAGAGGCTGTCGCGGCAGGTTACTCAGCTCCACCTCATCACCGTCGATCAGTCTTAGTCTGCCAACCCCGGCGCCGGCTAAGTACGGCGCCACCGCACAACCGAGTCCGCCAAGCCCCACAATCACTGCGTCTGCGAGGCGTAAGGCCTGTTGCTTATGCTCATCCATCTCCGCCACCAACAGTTGCCGGCTGTATCGGTTGTAATCATCTCTGGTTAACACGGGCATACGTCTCCTTAAGCCTGTTCACCGCAGCCAGCGGATCGGCCGCGCAGGTAATGGCGCTAACTACCGCCACACCGCTTACCCCGGTGCCGACCACATCGGCAAACCTGGCCTGACTGATGCCACCGATGGCCACCGTGGGTATCTCCCCGGCGAGTCGTTGATAACGCCGCAGCCGGTCTAACCCCTGGGGTTTGGAAGGCATCATTTTGGTCTGGGTGGCAAAGACATGGCCGAGGGCGATATAGGAAGGTCTGAACTGTTTGGCCCGGCATAATTCAGCATAGCCATGAGTAGAAATGCCCAGCCGTAGCCCGGCTTTGTATATGGCGCTTAAGTCCGCACTGTCCAGATCTTCCTGCCCCAGATGAACACCGTAAGCGCCGCACTCAATAGCCAGTTGCCAATGGTCATTGATAAACAATCGGGTTTGATAGGGCTCAGCCATATTGACTGCCTGGCGGATTTGCTTAGCCAGTTTTGCCCCGGGATGCTTGATACGCAACTGGATAATGTTCAGCCCCAGGGGTAAAAACAAAGCTAACCATTCCAGGCTGTCTACCACCGGATATAAACCAAGTGCAGTGCAGCCTAAGGGGGCAAACCCTTCGGGCGGCAGGGTAAAATCAGCATCTGCAGATAACTGGCGCACCGCGGGGAAGTGTTGCGGATCTGCGGGCCAGCCACAGCGAGCCAAGGGCCCGGCGCCAGAGCCTGCCGCATACCCCTTAGCCAGGCCCGTGTTTACATAAGCTTTAGCAACACAAACAGCATCATGTAGGGGGTAATCCAGTGCCAGGACGGCAGCGATAGCACTGCCAAACGTGCAGCCACTACCATGGTGATTATCAGCCTGCTGCCGGATACTGCTATAGCACCAGTGCGTCTCTTTGGTGTAGAGCCGGTCTTCTGCATGTTCTGAAAAGCCATGCCCCCCGGTGCAGAGCAGCTTTGTTTTCAACAAGTATTCTGAATCTACCTCGCCATCAACGCAGGCCAGCAAATACTGCGCTTCGTCACTATTCGGTGTACACAGATCAACGCAGGCTAACAGAGCTCGACAGCCCCGGGCAGAAACGTTGGCCATTTTGGCACCGGTAGTCGCCACTTGTACCGGATCCCAAATAACTCGAACCTGATCATTACGCTCACGAACCTGGTTAATCAGCGCAATGACTACATCCACCTGCCCGTCATTACACAACAAGCCGATTTTGATGGCCTGGGGCGGCATATCCTTTAGCAATGCCTGCCCCTGAGTGCTTAATAATTCGGGGGCAACTGCCGCTACCTGCTCAACCGCCAAGGAATTCTGAGCGGTTATTGCGGTGATCACTGTGCAGGCATGGCAACCCAAATCGTGAAGGGTGAGTATATCGGCCTGAATCCCCGCACCACCGCCGCTATCGGAGCCGCTGATGCACCAGACAACAGGACGCTGATCAGTGACTGTCATGATCGCTATCCCCGATGCTGACGGCCGGATGATAAAGCTCTGCGCCGCGTTGATTAAACTCGACCGATTTGGCGCGCATACCATCCACCTGCTCGGCGGTAGCTTGGTCAGGGGCGACTTTCACCGCAATGGCTTCTCCCCGGGCGTTTTTAGCAGCCGCATCACGAACTTCTTGTGAGATTTTCATCGAACAGAATTTGGGGCCACACATGGAGCAAAAATGCGCTACTTTGCCAGCCGCCTGAGGGAGTGTTTCGTCGTGGTAAGCCCGCGCGGTGCCCGGATCCAGCGCCAGATTAAACTGATCCTCCCAGCGAAATTCAAAGCGGGCTTTGGACATGGCATTATCCCGAATTTGCGCCGCCGGATGCCCTTTCGCTAAATCTGCCGCGTGCGCGGCAATTTTATAAGTGATAAGCCCTTGCTTCACATCCTCTTTATTTGGCAAGCCCAGATGCTCCTTGGGCGTGACGTAGCAAAGCATTGCGCAACCAAACCAACCAATCATGGCGGCGCCAATTCCCGACGTAAAATGGTCGTAACCGGGTGCAATATCGATAGTGAGCGGGCCAAGGGTGTAGAAAGGCGCGCCATGACAATGCGCTAACTGCTCATCCATATTGGCTTTAATTAAATGCATGGGCACGTGTCCCGGCCCCTCAATCATTACCTGTACATCATATTCCCAGGCAATTTTGGTAAGCTCTCCAAGGGTATGTAGTTCGGCAAACTGCGCCTCATCATTGGCATCGGCCACAGAGCCGGGACGTAAACCATCACCCAGACTCAGCGACACATCATAAGCTGCACAAATCTGGCAGATTTCCCTGAAGTTCTCATACAAGAAGCTCTCAGCATGATGACTCAGGCACCACTTAGCCATAATGGAGCCACCACGGGATACAATGCCCGTTACGCGATTTGCCGTCATTGGCACATAACGCAACAACACTCCGGCGTGTATGGTAAAGTAATCGACGCCCTGTTCCGCTTGTTCGATTAAAGTGTCTCTAAACAACGGCCAGGTTAGGTCCTGTGCAACGCCGTTCACCTTTTCCAGCGCCTGATAGATGGGCACTGTACCGAGGGGGACCGGGCTGTTGCGAAGTAACCACTCGCGGGTTTCGTGAATATTACGCCCGGTGGATAAATCCATAATGGTATCTGCGCCCCAGCGGGTTGCCCAAACCAGCTTTTCGACCTCCTCTTCGATGGAAGAGGTAACTGCCGAATTACCAATATTGGCATTCACCTTTACCAGAAAATTACGGCCAATAATCATTGGCTCAGACTCCGGGTGATTGATATTTGCCGGAATAATGGCGCGCCCGGCGGCCACTTCGGACCGAACAAATTCCGGCGTTATCTGTTCTGGTAGTGCGGTGCCAAAGTTTTCTCCTTTGTGCTGTTGTAACAGCGCTTTATCCCTGACCTGGGCCCGGCCCATATTCTCCCTAATGGCAATGAACTCCATTTCCGGCGTTATGATCCCTTGTCGGGCATAATGAAGCTGGGTAACACATTGACCGGATTTCGCGACTTTTATGGGGCGTTCTACCTGCATCCGTAACGAGCGGGCATGCTCATCAAGCTGGCTAGCGCGGGTATATTGGGATGCTGAAACTGCCACTGCCTCGCAATCATCGCGCTGTTCAATCCATTGCGCCCTGCACTCTTGCAAGCCGTTGTGCACATTGATGTTGATATCCGGATCGCCATAGGGGCCTGAGGTATCGTAAACCAGTACCGGCTCATTCGCCTGATAAACCGGCTTGGCAGCATCGCCACCAAGCAGACTGTCGGACTGTTCAATACTGCGCATAGGCACGCGAATAGTCTGATCTGAACCATTCAGGTAAACCCGTCTGGAGCCGGTGAAGCTTTCGCCGCTCAATTGCTCAATGAAATGTTGCGCCTGTTCGCGCTGTTGACGTCGTGTTGACATAGCATTTATTCCTTTTGGAGTGAGAAAAATGCTTGTCAGGAGTGTTTAAAAAGACGATTACTTCAGCCACAACAAAACCTTCCGGTGCTGTGTTGTACTGTGGGTAATATTGCCTTGTTCCCTTCGCAGGTATTAGCCTGATCAGGTTCAACGGATCCCGCTTTCGCGGTCTCAGCTTGCATTCTGTAAAGAATAGCGAAGCACTCCGACAAGTATCGTTAATTGCAGCCTTTTAGCTTCTGCAACCAGATTGCCACCGAGTATAGGGAATGCTATCTGCCACTTCAAGGCCTGCAGGTAAGTTAGTTTGCTCTTAATGAAATGGTCATTTTGACCGGGAATAATAGTATCAACACTACCCAATTCGCTGAATGTGCGTACAATGTGCGCTTTTTATCAGAAACAGTAACCATAGCCAGCATTATGACCGATAACGCCGATCCGTATCATGACATTCGCCCCTACAACGACGCCGAAGTGCCTGCGTCCATAGAGCGACTGATTAACGATCAGGAATTTATTAACGCTATTGTTAATCACCGGTTTGAACACAGTCCGCGTTGGCTGTCGTCGCTGCTGAGCCCGCTGGTTAAAGTGCTGCTACGACTGAAATGGCGCAAATTTAAAACCGTTGCTCACATTCAGAACGAAGTGGGGGTGTTTATGGAATCGCTGCTGCAGCGCACCAGTCAGGGTATTAGCGTACAAGGGCTGGATAAACTCGACCCCAACACAGCCTATATTTTTATTTCTAATCATCGCGATATAGCTATGGATCCCGCGCTGGTTAATTTTGCCCTGCACCGTGCCGACCATGAAACCGCGCTGATAGCGTTTGGGGATAACCTGCTCAAAAAGCCCAGTGCCACCGAGCTAATGAAGCTCAATAAAGGTTTTGTGGTAAAGCGTTCCGCCAAAGGCCCGCGGGAATTACTCAAAGCTCTCACGCAGCTATCGAATTTTATTAAAGACTCATTGAATAACCAGCAGTCTATCTGGATAGCTCAGCGCGAAGGGCGCGCCAAAGATGGCATGGACCTGACCGATCCGGCGATCCTGAAAATGTTCTACATGGCTGGTAAGCAACAAAAACTCGCCTTCGGTGAGTACATGAAATCATTAAATATCGTGCCAGTTGCCATTTCCTACGAGAACGATCCCTGTGATATTGCCAAAGCCAACGAGCTTTATCAGCGCGAGCACCTGGGCAGTTACAACAAAACAGAATTTGAAGATATCGACAGCATTATTCAGGGTATCATCGGCAATAAATGCCGGGTGAGCGTGAACTTTGGTGAAGTGATCACCCAGGATTTCGAAACGCCGGAAGCATTGGCCGAGCATATCGACCAGCAAATCCACCACAACTATCAGCTATACCCGATTAACTATCTGGCTGCTAATCAGCGCTGCGACGAGCTCACCCAGGCCTGCCGCGATCGCTTTGCTGCCAAGTTGGCTGAGCTGCCCGAACAGGCTCAAAGCTACCTGATAGCCAACTATGCTAACCCGGTGCATAACGCCAACTAGTGGTTGGACCAGCAACTTTTTGCTACTATCGGCTGACTGAATTAAGCTGCGGGTGTTTATGCAACTTCATGCCATTGCCGGCTACATAGAAAATATATATCTGGTTGAAGACCAGGCCGGGCTTATGCTCCTGGATGGTTGCAGCCGCGCGGATGTAGAAACCGTTTGTCGTTATATTGGTGATGAAATGGGCCTGCCACTCTCAGCACTTAAACTCATTGTGGTTACCCATATGCACCCGGATCACGCCGGTGGCGCGCGGTTATTACAACAACGAAGTGGTGCGTTACTCGCCTGCCATCCTAAAGCGCCGGGCTGGTATCGCGGCATCGCTGGCAGAACCGCGCATGCCATTGACGTAGCGCTGACCTGGTGGGTAGCCGGAAAGTTAGGTAAACCTAAGCGGCATATCTGGTATAAGCCATCCTTTGAGCCGGATATCAGGCTTAATGACGAGCAGCGTCTACCGGTATTTGCAGACTGGCAGGTGATATACACGCCTGGCCATACCGACCACGATATATCCTTATTCCACCTGCCAACCCGGCAACTCTATGTGGCTGATTTAATTGTATCGGTGAAAAAACGGCTATCCTCACCCTACCCGGTATGCCATCCCAATCAATACAAACGTTCACTGAAGCGGGTGAGTCACCTGAATCCGTTCCGGGTGTATTGCGCTCATGTGAAGCCCTTGGCAGACGAGGACATCGATTATCCGGCGCTGATAGCCCAGGCGCCGGCGCTGCCGAAAAATCACTGGCACTCCAGTAAAATCAGAATTTACCGGGCGCTGGGCTTGCGCTCTAACCAGCATTAATTAAGTGCTTTGGTCAGCAGCGCTAATCGGTCAGCCCGGCGCAGCCAGACACTTACCGCCAACAGGAGCAAACAAAGCCCCATACCCAGTTGCGTGGAATACGCCAGGGTCCGGATATCCCAGTTTTGAACTACGAAACCAGCAAGCACTGCGGCCCAGGCAAATCCGCTGGTCAGTAAAGGCGTGGCCACCGCTGCCCATTTACCGCCGGAATCGAGTGTACCGGCCAGCACCAACAGCACCGGAAAGCTGAATTGCAACATGGTGATTGCTGGAAATAATGCCCACAAAAACACCGTTTGCGAGGAAGCGTTAATCGCGATTGTCCAACTGACGCCGCAAATGATAAACGCTATAGCCAGGGGCCGTTCGGCACCAAACCGGGCACTGCAGAGGCCCCCCGCTATGCAGCCAAATGCTGAAACGAACAAAATAAGCCCGATTTTACTGCCGGCAGCCTCAAACCCCATTCCCAGCTTTTCGGCCATTGAAAACATAAAGGCAAATCCCTGACCGCTAAAGGTAACAAATAAGACGCCCATGAGAATAATGACTATTGGCCGGGCACTTACCCGTAACACCTTATCTGACTCATGGCTGGCGTCCATGCTGACCGGCAGCCCCCTGTACGCATACATTAAAATCCAGTAACCGGCACATAACGTCCCGCTAAACAAAAAGCCCCCGGCGATACCCAGATTGTCAGTGGCCAGACTAGCCCCGGCCACCATAACCGACATTAATAACACACCAATCATATCCACCAGTCCGAAGAGCACCCCGGGCGATCGGCTCTGTGCGATGTAAAAAGAGGTTACCCCCATTAATACCCCAACCATCAGACCACTGAGCAGTTGTAACATCAGGGTGAGCAACGGGTATGGAAAGAGCACGCTGAGCAAAAACTGGGCTGTTACCAGAATAGCGCCTGCATAAGTTATCAGTTTGAAATAGCTCAACCTGGCCAGTAACCAGGCCACCGCAAAAGTGGCCAGCGCAATACCAATAAAAGGCGCTGCCACCAACCATCCGGCCAGACTGGTAGCGACACCCGTTTCACGTATAAACTGGGTCAGTAACACCGGTTTTACTGAGCTGAACAACGTCGACATGGAAAAGCTGGCGCTAGCGGCAATGACCAGCAGCAGCGCTGGCCTGATAGCGTTCATCATTGGGCAAACCTCGCTTTGTGTGACGCGGCCAGTTTGGCCTGTATATGTTCGCCCGCAGTCACTGTTGGATATTTGGCCGGGTTGTTTGCGTTAACGCAGCCAGCCAGCGGCGTGACTTTTGTTGCAGTATCCGGGTCGATAAACATCGCAATGGAAAGCCGGTCTTTGCCATTAGTGCGAGGCATAACACGGTGCAGGGTAGACCGATAGGTGCCATTGGTCCAGTGCTCCAGCAAATCACCGCTGTTCACTACTGCAGCGCCTTGCTCTGGCGGAACATCCATCCAGTTTTGTTCGTGATTTAGCACTTGCAAACCGCCGGCATTATCCTGAAACAGCAAGGTTAAAAAGCCATAATCGGTGTGCGCGCCTGCGCCTAACTGCCCATCGCTCAGCTTATTTTTATCCTGAGCCGGGTAATACAACAAGCGTAATGAGATGTTCTCACCGTTATGCGCTCTGGTAAAAAAGTGTTCCTGTTCGCTCAGTTGTCTGGCCATCACCCGTTGAATTTCATGGGCGGCTCTGAGTACTTCAGCGTAAAATTGTTGCATTAACAACTTAAACGCCACACTTGGCCAGCGTTCATCCGCCGGACACGCGGCAAGTATATTACGCATGGTAAACGTTTCTTTGAGATCAGCGGGGGCAGCAGGGTCGAGGTTCTCTTCCAGCACCCCCTGATAGCCGAAATTTTCTTGTGCTGACTGATAGCGACAACGGGCTTTCACCGCTTTATCGCCACAGAAAAACTCACGACTCATGGCGAACACTTTGCTAAGCAGTGCGGGATCGATACCAATGTCGCTGATTTGCATAAACCCAAGACCACTCAATGAATCGTGAATAGCCTGAGCGGGATCAGGATGGGAATAAAAAGGAATAACAGGTAAAGACATAATCTCTCTCATCGATTTAACGTAAATTAATGATGGTGTAACAGATACACCCTTTGGCAGTACTAGAGAGAGGTTGGGTTTTCAGTCCACCAGGCCAGGCACCAGTGGAAAAAGCCATAACTGCAGGGCAACAAATTGAGTTTACTGAAGTGCGGTACTGGCAGTTGCTGTTTTACCAGACCGGGGGTAAACACAGTCAGCAGTGACATAATATCAATCAATAAGCCCACCACACCACCCGCGTAGCGGTGCGATGTAGCACTGACTGATTGAAAGAATCCGATGACGGCCAATTTTTTACCTTGTATACTTTATAAACTAAAATACTACACGTCCTGAAACCTAATGCAACGGGCAATGACGCGCCGGTTTTAATCTACAAGGTAATTTGAATGACCAACGCTCAACAGTTCACATCGGTAGAGCAGTACATTGCCGCTCAGCCCGAGGAAAAACAGCAGGTTTTATCGCAGTTACGCCAGGCAGTAGTGACTAACCTGCCAACCGGGTTTAGCGAATGCATCAACTACAACATGATTGGCTATGTGGTGCCTCATCAACTGTTCCCGGCCGGTTATCATTGCAACCCCGAATTACCATTGCCCTTTATGAACCTGGCGGCACAGAAAAGTCATTACGGTTTTTATCATATGGGCATTTATGCCATGCCTGAGCTCGAAAGCTGGTTTCGGGGCCGTTACGCCCAAGCTGTACCTACCAAGCTGGATATGGGTAAGAGTTGTATTCGTTTTAAAAATCCCAAACACATCCCCTATGACCTGATTGGCGAACTGGTCAGCAAAGTGAGCGTTGATGACTGGATATCGGTTTACCAGTCATCAATAGTAAAGAAAGCCTAGTAAAGGCGCCCCTGGTAACGCTACCTGCCAAGCTCATCACGTACAATTTGCGCGCCGGCACTTAACGCCGCTAATTTTCCGCTGGCGATTTGGCGGGGCAACGGCGCCATGCCGCAGTTCGTGCACGGATAAAGCTTATCCGCATCAACAAACTGTAATGCTTTGCGCAGCGTATCGGCAACTTCTTGCGGCGTTTCGATGGCATTGTTAGCCACATCGATAGCACCTACCATCACTTTTTTACCGCGCAGCAATTCAATTAACTCCATGGGCACCCGTGAATTGTGGCATTCCAGCGAAATCAGATCGATATTCGACTGCTGCAGTTTAGGAAACACCGCTTCATACTGGCGCCACTCAGCCCCCAGGGTTTTCTTCCAGTCGGTGTTGGCTTTGATACCATAGCCGTAGCAGATATGCACCGCGGTTTCACATTTGAGGCCTTCAATGGCTCTTTCCAGTGCCGCGATTCCCCAGTCATTCACTTCATCAAAGAAAACGTTAAAGGCCGGCTCGTCGAACTGGATAATATCAACGCCTGCAGCCTCCAGTTCTTTAGCTTCCTGATTGAGAATGCCGGCAAACTCCCAGGCCAGTTTTTCACGGCTCTGATAGTGATCGTCGTAAAGGGTATCAATCATCGTCATCGGGCCGGGTAACGCCCATTTTATTGGCTGATTGGTGTGTTTACGTAAGAACCGGGCATCGTCGGCAAAGACCGGCTTTGTTCTGGCCACTGCATCCACCACTACCGGTACACTGGCATCGTAGCGGTTGCGAATTCTTACCGTTTTACGATTTTCAAAATCCACACCACTTAAGTGCTCGATAAACGTGGTGACAAAATGCTGGCGGGATTGCTCGCCATCACTAACAATATCAACCCCAGCGCGGAGTTGATCCTGCAACGACAACAGCAGCGCATCCTGCTTTCCTTCCACCAGCGCTTCACCTTCCAGCTTCCAGGGTGACCACAGGGTTTCAGGCTGTGCCAGCCAGGCTGGCTTCGGCAAACTGCCGGCGCTACACACAGGTAATAATTTTTTCATAGTCAGCATGCTTTTGGGTTGTTAGTTAGCGTAATTGGCAGACCATTGCTCAAGCACGGCCTGATAAGGTTTAATAAAATACTGTTCGGCAAACCGACCCTGCTCGATAGCAAGCTGGCTGCGCTCTTCACGGTCATACACGATTTGGGTAACCGAATGATCCGGGTGTTTCAGATTAGGCTTATACTGTTGCCCGGCCACTGCATTGGCGTTGTAAATCTCCGGCCGGTATATCTTTTGGAACGTTTCCATAGTGGCTATGGTGCTAATCAACTCCAGGTTAGTGTAGTCATTCAACAGATCGCCAAAGAAGTAAAAAGCCAACGGCGCAACACTGTTTGGCGGCATAAAATATCGCACCTTAAGGCCCATTTTCTGAAAATACAGTTCGGTGAGTGACGACTCGTTAGGCTGATACTCAACCCCCAGTACCGGGTGGGTATTCTCGGTGCGGTGATAAGTTTTGCTGTCAGACACGCTCAGACAAATTACCGGACGCTTAGTGAAAGCCTGTTGATATTCCTGAGAATTCACAAAACACTTAAACAACTTGCCATGCAGATCGCCGAAATTGTCCGGGATGCTAAAGCCTGACTGGTTTTTATTATGATTAAGCAGCAACACACTAAAATCATAGTCACGCACATAAGAGGAAAAATTATTGCCAACATTGCCGTTAATCCGCTCGTTGGTTTGTGTATCAACAATATAGGTTTGCAGCACTTCGATGGTCGGAAATGTTTGCCCGCTGCCATCGATATCAATGTCCACCGAGACAATTTCAAGCTCCACGCTGTAGCGTTTACCGGCCGGATTATCCCAGCTTGCCAGGGCGTTAAAGCGGTTATCTATCATCGCCAGAGCGTTACGCAAGTTCGCTTTGCGGTATTCACCGCGGGCCAGGTTGGCGAAATTAGTGGTGATTCGCGTGTTGTCTGATGGACGGTAGTCTTCATCGAAACAAACGCGCTTTATGGTAAAGCTAAAATCATCTTTCATGGTTGTTTGCTACCCTGCTCATAGAACTAAAACTCATCAAACACTATTTGTGTTCAGAACCTGAGAGAGTTATACGCGCCGATTCACATGAATAAAAGTGACTTTATTTCATTAATACATGAATACCATTCATACTTTGAGTTGTCGCCAGCGCGTCGACTAGTGGCAAAACCGATCCAGAGCTTGTAACAGACGCTGATTAAATTCACTCGCCAGCTGGCTTTGCGGGGCTACTGACTCGAAAGCGTGAAATGCACCGGGTACGGTATACAGCTCGGTAGCAATGCCTGCAGCTTCGAGCTTTTCGGTAAACGCGCAGTTTTCGGCATAAAACAAATCCAGTTCTCCCACCGCAATGAACGTAGGTGGTAAACCGCTGAGGGTTTTCGCTCTGGCTGGTACATGGTGACTGGATATTTTATCGCTGCCGGGCGCTTTGCCAAGAAAAGTGCGCCAGCCATAGTGATTCTGCTCGGCTGTCCATAAGTACTGCCCCTGATGAGCTGGCGGCATTACGGTACTGCCGGTTCTGTCGTCCAGCATGGGATAAAGCAGCGCCATGCCGCTAAAATCAACCACCTTATTGTCGACACAGCGAAGTGCCAGATTAACCGCGTGGCAGCCACCGGCACTCACGCCCAATAAGCTGATTCGGTTCACATTGATAGCCAGGTTACCGGCCTGTGCAATGAGCCAGTTCACAGCGGCCTGATGTTGTAACTGAGCTTCGTTTGGCCCCACTTCAGGCGCCAGACCGTATTCCACCGATACGACCGCACAATTCAGCGCCCTGGCCAGACCCTGCATGCGCGGCAGAGAATTCTGGCAGTTGCCCATTACCAGCCCACCACCATGAAAGTGCAGCACCGCCGGCCGCGCGGGGGCATCCGCATTAGTATTTACCAGCCAAAGTCGAACGCTCCGGTAACCCGCCCCATCCGGTACTTCAACCACCTCGAAAGGCACATCATCAAGAGGCTTACTACCACCTACTCTGGCCCGCTTTCGGTAAAACCCCAGATTCGCACCGTTTAAAGGCGGCGAATTTTCCGTGAGTTGAAGCAAAGCACCAAGAAAAGGCTGTAACTCTGTGGCAATCAATGGATCCTGTTCATCGCTATGTGTGCTCATGGCCACCTTATATGCGTTTCGTTGCAGCATCATAGTAATCAGTGTTTCACTTTTTCAGGCGAAAGAGAAGTGATGATACATCTCACCCGTTACCCCATAAAAAAAGCCCCGAAACAGCCGGGGCAAAGCACGGATGGGAACATCCTGCAATGAGTTCAGATCATAAGTAAGTAATTACTTAGCAAAATTTACTTTATATCAATCAGACAGTTATTTATTTAGCGCCAGCTCCTTCTCGGTTTTAAAGCCAAACACCTTGCGTAAAATAAGGGTGGCCGGACAAAAGCCGGTAAAGCTTTGCTGAAAAAGATTGGCGCCAATAAAGACGGTAAACCATAAAAAGTTTTCATGGACAAACCAGGTAAGCGCTACCGACAGCAACACCATAAATCCGGCAAAAGCGGTTAACGCACGTTCTGCAGACATAACTAACTCCTAATAAAAATAGCGGAAAGACGCATACACATTGCTGGCATCTTTAAATTGTGAGTAAAAGGTGTGGGGCTCATCACCGTAAAACAGGTTGGCCCCGCCGTTTATCTGCCACTCATCCACCGGTGAATAGGTAGCACGAAACTTCATGTAGCCGTCACTATCAGTAGGCGAATAGAAATTAAACCAGTTCAGAGTCAGCGTTTGCCTGAGCGCCCGGTACATTAACTGGGTTGTCACCACATGACGGCTCTCTTCCTGTTCGTACTGCGGCCAGTAAGAATTGGCAAGCAGCACATCGTGATCAACAATATGCTCGGCGTACCACTGCACGCTGCCGGTTAAATTGGCAACCAGCTCCTGCTCGTAACCCACTAAAAACCGGTGCTGGCTGTTAGGTACTAAAGGGTTGGTACCGTCATCGTCTTCCATGGCATCGTGGTAGGCATATTCCACTTTGGCGAGACCCGGTCCGAGCGGCTTAACCGCACTGGCGCCCCACACATTTAAGCGGCTATAGCGCGGCAAGCCTTGCTCATCGGCCGCCATCGGCGTTTTGTTGTAGCCCCGATACCCGTAGAAGGCGAGCTCAGTTTGCCCGACGGTTTGATACATCCGCAACGCCCACTCGGCGTTATCTGGCTCGTTGCTATCCAGCACGTCAAACGCCGGTGCGACATTCATTCCGAATTGCGGATTAAAAAAGGAAAAGTACTCACCAGTAATACCGTTATCCGGCTCAAACCGGGGGGTCACCACCAGATCCACATTCACCCAGTCAAAAAAACCGGATAACTTGGCCGACAGGCTGGGCGCCTTTAAATACTCGTCGTCCCGACCAGCAAAGAAAGACTGGTAATCCTTGGGAAACATGTCATTTAAAAACACATAGTCGCCAGTCCCCCAGGTTAATACCTGCTGACCAATTTTAGCGTCGAACCTTCTGCCCCAGTCACCTAAAAAGGCCAGATTACCCTGCCAGGCTGCTTCGCGAATTTGCACTTTCACACTGTCCAGGACACCGTCGTAATACAGGTCGCCCCGAAACGCCAGGGTTGACGCCTCAAGGGTATAGTCTGCCTGTAATTGCACCCGTAAATCCCTTAAGGTTTTATCGGTATTTAGTGCCGGGTCAGTGTTTATGCGTTGCCCCACAGCAATTTCACCGAAGCCTGCCCAGGTAAAAGGCGATATTTGTTCGCTTTTCTCAAATTCATCAAACTCGTCCCAGGCATCCCATTCATCACCGCTGGTCTGAGCTTCCTGAGCAGTCGATTCTCCAGAGTAAAACATCGGCACTGTCAACAGGATAGCTACAATGGCTAAGGATAAAGAAGAGCGACGCATTATTTTATCCACTGCACAGGCGGGTTACGCAGACTTCGCTCGGTGAACACATCATCCGGCAATCCCACGTTATATTCTGATCCACGGAACTCCATTAGGGTGTAACCACCGTTAGCCAGATCAGACACTTTTGAGCGCAGTACTGTGGGGAAGCCCTGAACTTCATTAACCTGCACCGATTCTACGCGGCGATAATTAGTATCATCACTTTTGTAGAAGTTAATCAGTACCGGTAAGGAGGTAGCCTTGTCGATTTCGACGACGTAGTAGGCAAATTCCACCGATCCGGGCTCTTTAGGCACCGCTTTAAGTACATAGCGCTCAGTGTTTTCTTCGACCAGCGAAAAATCATCCTGGGATACGGCGCGACCAGACACGTCTTCATAGAAGAAGTGCGAGCCCACAAAAGAGGTGCGTTTATCGCCTGCTGAAATTCGTTTCACCAGATCCAGCGCAGGTAAGTACAACCAGCGGTCGTCATCCACATTGGTATCGGCATATTTTTCGACCCGGAAAACCGTGTCTTTTACATCGGTAGGGCGGGAGAAAAACACCATCATTTTCTGGTCGCCGTTATCTTCCACGTCCTTGCGTAAAATAGTGAACTGACGTAACTGCTTGCGGCCCTGGCTGTCCACAATCATCATGCGGGCATCCGAGCGACCGTCAGAACCTGCATAGTAAGCGGCTTTTTCGGCCTGTCTGATCAGTTGGTCTACATCCACCTCTGCCATAGCGGGTGTCAGTATGGTCAGACTGGTGACTGCCAGTATTGTTGCAGCCAGGGTTGATTTAGCAAATTGTGTAAGTTTCATAACCACTCCTTAATTCGCTGACTTAAAAACGATTTTACGGCCCAGACTCATAACCGCGGGTAACAACATCAGGGTTACCAGGGCGGAGATAGCCATGATGCTCGCCAGAAACACACCAACGGTGATGTAAGGCACCAGCGGGGCGAATAGTAACGGCGTAAAGCCCAGCGCAATCACTAACGCATTACGGGAGATAGCGGTTGCCGGCTCCTCAAACAGAATAGCCATGGTTTGCTTAACGGAGCCTGTTTGGTTAAAAGTCGCCCGGGCGCGCTCAAGGAAGTGAATGGCAAAGTCCACCGACAAGCCCAGCGTTAGCGCGGAAAGGATCGCGATAGGCATGTCGTAATCTTTACCCACAATGCCTATCAGGCCGTAAATGAAAGTAATGGTGATAGTAAGCGGCAACATGGCCAGTACGCCGTAAATCAACGAACGAAACAGCACTATCATCATGACAAACACAATCACAAACGCGCCCATTAAGCTGTTTAGCATGCCGGCCACCATATTCTCCTGCCATACCACGTTCAGGTAAGCCTTGCCGGCCCAGTCGGCCTCGATGCCCACAGGCAACGGGTTGGCGCTAATATAGTCACTAACCAGTTGTACTACGGCGGTCATATCCTGGTTATCACCGCTGGTCAGCTGCAGCCATACCAGCGCCGCCCGGTAATCCGGCGTGACAAAGTGCCACAGGTCGTTTGGTCGGTGCGAAGACTGATACTGTAATAATGTTTGGGCGACGGCATTGCTGGAGTCCGGTAATGCATAGTCATTCTGCTCGCCTGAGCGCAGCTCACGATTCACTACCTTCACCACATCCGGCAGCGCATTGGATTTACCCACTAAACCTGATTCCTGCAGGGCAAGTTGTAGCTTTTCAATGTAGGCAAGTATCTCTGGGTTCTGAAAGGTTTTGCTTTGACTGTTCGCCGCTTCCACTTTTGCCATTACCGCATCCAGATAGTCGGTTTCTTCGGTTGTGAGGTCATCAAAGAGCTTATCGTCGATGGCAAAGATCAGGTTTTGCAGCGCTTCGGCTGGTGCACCGCCCTGCACGGTTACCAGCGTTTCTTCGCGCCAGTCCTGCAGCGACGCAGGTATAGCCTGGTCATTCAGCATGCTCTGTGGCATGGCCTGTTCAGAGCGGTCGGTTAATACCAGATAGGCATTGTAAGTACCGGCAAAGTTCTCGTTTAATACGCGGTCTGCCACACGGATCTCGTGATCTGATTTGAACCAGCGTACCGGGTTATCGTTAATCTGAATTTGCGTTACGCCCCACACCGACACCGCGAAAATCGCGCCGAAGGCTAACAGTAAAGATCCTTTATAGCCTGTGGCAATTCTGCCCAGACCGCGGGCGATACGAGCAATGCGTGAACCGTCGCCACTAGTCTCCTGATGCAAAGCCTCTTGCAAATTATTCAGTGCTTTGTCACTCATGCGGGACAGGTATGCGGGAATAAACACAATGGTTACTACAAATGCAAACAGGATCCCAAAGCCCACAAAGGCACCAAAAACCTGCACTGGCGGAATAGGTGTTAGCATCAGCGAGAAAAAGCCAACCGATGAGGTAATCGAGGTATACAGCATCGGCGTAAACAGGTGACCAACCACCTCTTTTACCACCGCATTTAAATCTTCGCCGGGTTTATAGCGATCGGAGAATTCCGACAGAATATGCACTGAGTCAACCACCGCAATCGGCATCAGGAAGATGGCGATCATCGACGACATAATATGCACCGTAAACCCAAAGCCTATGAGCAACCCCATGGTAACGATAACCGTGGCCATAGCCACCACCATCGGCGCAATGATAAGCGGAATACTGCGGAAGAAAACAAACAGCAGAATAAAGATTGTCAGTCCCGCCATTGGCGCTGAGATGCCCATTTGCAGGAACATTTCAAAACCAAACTGGTCTTCAGCCACCGGCAGTCCGGTGATATACCACTGCTCGGTGCCGTCAAACTGATTGATGGTTGCGCGGATTTCTTCGGCAATTCGATAACTCTCGTTTTTATCCAGAATCGGCACATAAATAGCCGCGGCTTTACCGTTTTGTGACACCAGCGTGTCGTACAACAGTGGCAGGCGTTCAATATTGGTTTGAATTTGCGCGGCGGCAGCCTCATCAGCCGGTGGATTTGGCATCATCCATTCAAAACGGATGGTCCCCGCTTCGGCCTGCGAAATATTGTCTACCGTGGAAATAGACATGAGATCGGCATCCACCACCCCATCAATTGACAAAATTGACTCAGTTAGGTCAAAAATGTCAGTCAATGATGACTGATTGTAAACGCCCTGAGAATTTTCATCGTCTACAACCCCCACCACAATGGCGTCGTACATACCAAAATCGGCTTTGGTCTGGTTGTGAAAAACCCGCGCAGGATGATCGGCATCCAACATGTTCTCCGGGTCTGTATCAATGGTAATCCTTGGGATCTGGCTACCAACGCCGAGGGTCAAAAGCAGCAGTATGACATAAACCCACAATGGTTTTTGCGTACTGATTGCAACGAGTTTGCTGGATAAACTATTCATAATCACCGTCGTTAAGACAATAAAACCTGATTTATGATAGCAATATATGCGCCAAATCTAATATAACAAGTTTATTTATTCACACGTAGCACTGAACGGCTGCTAAATTGACAGAAAAATTCTTCTAACAAGCTGATTTCAGGAAGCAAAGCGCCGGTTCGTGTTAGACTGCCGCTTCATTCATTTATTTTCGGTGCCGCCTTCCTTACATGACCTTTCGCTTACTGTTCTTTTCACTGCTCGCCACTGCCATGGGTCAGTCTGTTGTGATGACAACTTTGCCGCCCCTTGGCCGCGAGGTGGGGCTTAGCGAATTTAATGTGGCGTTTCTGATGTCCAGTTCCGCCATGATGTATGCGCTGGGCAATGCATTCTGGTCACGAGTTGGTAAACGGCGGGGGTACCGGCGACTGCTAATTACCGGGCTTAGCGGCTATACCGTTGGCACTTTGATATTTGCCTCCGTATGGCTCACCGGATTTCAGGGTTGGTTAGTCGGCTCGGCTTTATTTATCGCCCTACTGTTTGCCCGCACAGCCCAGGCCACCATTATGTCGGCGACCCCGCCATCGGTGGTGGGTATGGCTATTGCCATCAGCAGTGAAAAAGAAAGGGTTAAAGCCATCAGTAAAGTGTCCTCTGCACACAGTCTCGGACAAATACTCGGGCCGACGTTCGCAGGGCTGATGGTAAGTTTTCACCTATTGGCGCCACTTTATGGCATTACCCTGATGACCTTCATAGCGGTTATGCTGGTCTGGCGTTTTCTGCCAGCGGAACATGGTAAACCTGTTGGTGCGACAACTACCAGAAAAGTACCGTCGGGCGCTCGAACCATACAACCCTATGTGCCATTGCTGATTGGCATGAACGCCAGTGTGTTTCTTGCTATTGCAATGATGCAGCAATCTCTGGCGTTTTTTCTGATTGACCATCACCAGCTAACCACTACCGAAGCCGCCCAGGCAGTAGGACTGGCTATGATGTTAAGTGCCATCTGTGCGTTAATTGTTCAGGTAGCACTCGTGCAACGCACCAGTATGCACCCTGGCAATCTGATTAAAATTGCTTTTCCACTGTTATCGATTGGTTACCTGATAATCTACCTGCATCAGCAAACCCCACATTTATATGTGGCCATGCTGTTTTTAGGCAGTGGGTTGGGGATTAGCTACCCGGCCATAGCGGCACTGGCCAGCTCAAGCTGTAAACCGGAAAATCAGGCCACAGTGACCGGTTTTATCACCGCTTCACCGGCCATGGGTTACATTATTGGCCCGCCGATTGCCGCAACCTTATATGGTATAGGGCACAGAATGCCTTTTATAGCCGCTTCAGTATTGTTGGCAATAGTTACTTTAATCGCCATTACTCATTTGCGCGCACGGTAAACGCCTCTTATCCAGCCTGTCGGATTGATCATAAACGCCATCGAATTCACCATTTCCAAGTGGTAGCCCTATCGTCGCTTCCAGTTATTTTCACAGTCAGTTTTACACCTCCAACCAAAGGTAGAATGACTAGTCTAAGCCCTATTAAATATCAGCGTTATAAAAGCGTTTGTTATTTTTTAGTTCGTCTCACTTGTATCTTTTAAATTAACTATATAGACTAGTCTGTATAGTTAATTGCGGAGACGATTATGAGCCGGGTGAGTGCGCGGGATAAATTACTAAGGGCAGCAGGAGAACTGTTTTACGACCATGGCATCACTGCCACCGGTGTAGATGCGGTGATCACCCGGGCCGGCGTTGCCAAAATGTCGCTGTATAATAATTTTAAATCCAAATCTGAACTGATTGCGGCCTACATTGATGCCCGCCATCAGGAATGGCTAGACCTTTTTGCCCGGCGATCAGACAATCTATCAAATAGTTGGGAGCGGGTACTCGCGGTTTTCGATGCTTATCAGGATCACGCAGAATTCGACTATGAAAATGGCTTTCGCGGCTGTGGCTTATTAAATGCTGCCGCAGAAATGCCAGCAAACAGTCCCGAGCGTGAGGCGGTAAACCGGCATAAGCAGGAAGTCCGAGAAATCGTTATAAACCAGCTCAGTGAATTACCTCTGACCGAAGAAAGCGGTAATAGCGCAGCGGCATTGGCTGAACATATCTGTTTTTTACTCGAAGGCTCGATATCTCTTGCCGGACTGTCACGTGACGTACATGCCATCTCTCGAGCCAGAGCCATGGCAGACAAATTGATTGAGCGTGCCCTATGAGTTCACAACCAGGCTATTTCACAGGCATTTTTGCCGTGATTATTGCCGCCGTACTATGGGGAACCACCGGCACGGCGGCTACTTTCGCGCCTCAGGTCAGCCCATTAGGGATTGCTTCAGTAACCATGGGGGTTGGCGGCCTGTTACTGACGTTGGTTGCTGCAAGGCCCATCGCCCGGCATAAAACCGCACTTTTTAATAATCGTCTGCTGGTATTGGCAGCCGCGGTGAATGTTGCCATTTACCCGCTGGCATTTTACAGCTCAATGAAACTCTCAGGCGTTGCCGTTGGTAACGTTATCTCCATTGGCCTGGCCCCCATTGCCGCTGCCTTGATTGAATGGGCCTTCGATAAACAATCGCTAAACCACAAATGGCTTATCAGTATTGCCTTGGGGATAACCGGAGTGGTGTGTCTGGCGACAGCAAAGCCCGCCAGCTCATTTGAAAGTACCGCCACCAGCTGGCATAACACGATTGGGATCCTGCTTGGTTTAGTCGCCGCTTTTACTTATGCCATGTATTCCTGGATAGCTCGCCGCCTGATTGACCGTGGCATTGCATCCCGGGCAGCAATGGGCAGTATGTTTGGCGTCGGTGCCCTGCTATTGATGCCTGTATTACTTATCACCGGCGCACCACTGCTTGCGTCAGTGAATAATTTTTCGGTGGGGCTATATATGGCCGTGGTTCCTATGTTTTTAGCTTATCTGTTATTCGGCAGAGGCCTGACGGTTGTGCGCGCCAGCCTGGCCACCACTATCACGTTGCTGGAACCGGTTGTGGCTGCCCTGCTGGCTGTTAGCGTAGTAGGTGAAAAACTCTCTCTCACAGGCTGGTTTGGCATCGGCCTTATCAGCGCCTGCTTGCTCATCGCGACAATCAGAAGACGAGTGAAAAGCAAACCCACGCCCTTATATCCAGTTAGCGAAAACCGTACTTAGCCGTTACACTGATGGCATAATTATCCGCGTACAGATAGCACAGGAGTCGTTGCTGTGATAATGCAAACGCAACATCTGAACATGGCAGCCATTGATGATCACAGTACAGAATTACTGGTCATTATGGTGCCGGCCGGACAGGCTGGCTTTCCTTCTCAGGCGTATCCGGCCAGTCTCGAAAGCCTTATTGAACATTATAAAGCATTGGGTGACTGGCATTTAAAAAGTAAATACTTACTGTGTATAGATCCACCGGAATTTAAAGCTTCACGCATATTGTTAGTAAATACTAACGTTAGTATAGAATGGGCTGATGCCACGCGTATCAGTAATGTAGTTACCGACGTATTAGAACAACTTAACCAGGTGAAAGCTGCGATTCTTTTCCCCCCATGGTTACAGGGTGGTGAACTTCTGATCCAGGCCCTTTTTCATGCTTCCTATAAGTTTAGCGATTACAAAACCCAATCATTCCGGCGTACAGAAATTACCTTAGCGTTGCTGGTCAGTGACCACAGCTTAAATGAGTCACTGGACTATGCCCGGGCATTACACAACGGCAAGTGCCGTACCCGCGATCTGGCCAACCTGCCGGGCAATCTGTGTACGCCAGGCTATTTTGCAGAATGCGCGCTGGCGCTTGACGAGCAGTTTGCGACCCTATCCACCAATGTCCTCGACGAAGCACAGTTAACTGAATTGGGTATGGGCGCTTACCTCGCCGTAGGCAAAGGCTCGGTACATTCGGCTTGTATGCCGGTAATTCGCTACGTGGGTGCAGATCCTGAGGCGCCGGCAATCTGGGTCATTGGCAAAGGCATTACTTTCGACAGTGGTGGAATCACCCTTAAAAAGCCGCCGGGCATGCAAAACATGATTTACGATATGTGTGGCGGCGCGTCTGTCATTGGTCTGATGGCCGCTGTTGCAGAACTCAAATTACCGGTTAATGTCACCGGGGTGATCGCCACCGCCGAGAACATGCCCGATGGCGATGCTTTCAGGCCGGGGGACATTCTCACCACCCTGTCAGGCCAAACGGTAGAAATTATCAGTACCGATGCCGAAGGCAGACTGGTACTCTGCGATGCCATTACTTACGCCAAACAGCACCAGCCAGCACTGATTATTGACGTAGCCACACTTACCGGGGCACAAATTGTCAGCCTCGGCAGTCATGCCAGTGGTTTAATGGGTAACTCACCGCAGCTCAACCAGGCGCTGCAGCAAGCCGGCGATGAAAGTGGTGACCGGGCCTGGAGCATGCCACTGTGGCCGGACTATCAGGATGCGCTGGACTCACCCTTTGCTGATATGCGTAATGCAGGCAATCAATCACCGGGCATGATCACCGCCGGGTGCTATTTAGCCCGTTTTGCCGGCAACACCCCCTGGGCCCATCTTGATATCGCCGGAACCAGCTTTCAATATGGTACGGGCAATAGCGCTACGGGCAGGCCTCTGCCCTTGTTGTTACAATTTTTACGAAATTATAGCAACTTAACTGCGCCGCAATGGTCTATCAATACGGATGCTTGTGGATTTTTACCCTAAAGGGAGTAGAAAAAGTAGTTCCAAAGTAGGATTTTTTTTTCGTGAGGCGAGTCCTACAATCGCAAAAGTGTTAAAACGAAGTTAATAAGGAGCCCGTTATGTGGACTAAACCTCAATACACTGAAATGCGTTTAGGCTTTGAAGTTACTCTGTACATCAGCAACAGATAAGAACTTTATACCCGGAGAGAGTTTTCCGGAGACGTCATCTCAACAAGACCTGTAAAAGGTTGCGCTTTCGCTTAGTAGTGGTGCAGCCTTTTTTATTGGTAACGCTTTTTAATCAAATATTACCAGAACCGTTTAGCGGTGTGGTAACCAATCAGGGCTCATTGCATGAAGATTCTGATCCTGGGCGCGGGCGCCGGAGGTGGCTTTCCGCAATGGAATTGCCACTGTGATAACTGCCGTGGTGTTCGCGATGGCTCAATAAAGGCCACTCCCCGCACGCAATCAAGTATCGCTGTCAGCGCCAACGGCACTGACTGGGTGTTAATTAACGCCTCCCCGGATTTACGCCAACAAATAAATCATACGCCAGAACTCTGGCCGGCGGATAAACAGCAGCAACGCGGAACCAGTATTCGTTCTATTATCTTAACCGACAGTCAGATAGACCACACCACTGGCCTGCTAACCCTGCGCGAAGGACTACCACTCCCGGTTTACTGTACCGATGTAGTGCACGAAGATTTAACCACTGCCTTCCCGCTGTTCACCATGCTCAAACACTGGCACGGCGGTTTACAGCGGCATAGTATTGCTACCGATTATGCAGCGTCTTTCACCCCTCAGGGTGCCGAGGGGCTGGTGTTTAATCCGGTTGTACTGGAATCCAACGCGCCGCCCTACTCCAGCTATCGGGATAAAGTCGTACCCGGCAATAATATAGGTTTACAAATCACTGATACCGCCAGTGGCAAAAGCCTGTTTTACGCCCCAGGCTGCGTACAAGCCAGTCCGCTTGTGGAGTCCATGCTCGATCAGGCATCCTGCGTGTTGTTTGACGGCACCTTATGGCTGGATGACGAAATGATTCAGAAAGGTTTTAGCAATCGCCTTGGCAGTCAGATGGGTCACATGCCGGTAAACGGGCCCGACGGCACAGTGAGCCTGCTGAATCGCTTTAGTATCGATCGCAAAGTACTGATTCATATCAATAATACCAATCCGGTTCTGCACGAAGATTCCGAGGCGCATCAGTATTTAGCTGATAACGATATAGAACTGGCATACGACGGTATGCAAATCACCCTATAAAAGAGGTATCCCATGAGCGAACAACGCCCCTGGAGCAGAGCAGAATTCGAACAAAAGCTGCGTGATAAAGGCCAGTTTTACCATATTCATCACCCTTTCCATCAGGCCATGAATCAGGGTAAATGTAGCAAGGAGCAAATTCAGGGCTGGGTAGCCAACCGTTTCTTTTATCAACAGTGCATTCCGGTTAAAGACGCCGCCATTCTGGCTAACTGCCCGGATATGCAAACCCGCCGAAAATGGATACAGCGCATTCTTGATCACGATGGCGAAGAAGGCGATCCCCGCTTGGGTGGCATTGAAGCCTGGCTGCGCTTAGGTGAAGCTGTTGGCCTTAACCGCCAGGACATTCTTGATGAAAAGCTGCTTTTACCCGGGGTTAAGTTTGCCGTAGGGGCTTATGTGAATTTTGCCCGCCGCGCGACCTGGGAAGAAGCGGCCTGTTCCTCATTAACCGAGATGTTTGCCCCGGAAATTCATCAAAGCCGACTGGATACCTGGCCGGAGCACTATCCGTGGATAGACGCCCAAGGGTTTAACTATTTTCAGATGCGTCTGAGCCAGGCCCGCCGCGATGTTGAACATGGCTTACAGATAACGCTGGATCATTTTACGACCCGTAAGTTACAGGAAAAAGCGCTCAACATCCTGCAATTTAAGCTCGATGTGTTGTGGTCACTGGCCGATGCCATTAGTCTGGCTTATGAGTTTGAACGGCGCCCTTTTCACGGCGTAGCCGACCAGAGTATCTGCCATAAGGGGTTAATGTAAGTGAGTGAATTAATCAGCAAAGTGCCCAAGCTAAACCGACTGTTCAGGTTCCAGTTTGAAAAAGCCCAGGACTGCTACGTGCTGCTGTTCCCGGAAGGCATGATAAAGCTCAACGGCAGCGCCTCTGCTATCCTGTTACAGGTAGATGGCACGAAATCCGTTGGCGATATTGTTACCGCCCTGCTAGAAGAATATCCCGATGCCGAGGGTATCGAAGAAGATGTGCTGGCTTTTTTCGAGCATGCCGAACAAAAACGTTGGATAAACTATGTCTGAGAATGGCTCCGGCCCTCCCAATAAGCCCGGCCCGCCGCTATGGTTACTGGCAGAGCTGACTTATGAGTGTCCGCTGCACTGCCCCTATTGCTCAAACCCGGTCAATCTGGGTTCCAGAGAGCAGGAATGTGATACCGATACCTGGCTGAAAGTGCTCAGCGATGCCCGTGAAATGGGTGCTGTACAGTTAGGTTTTTCCGGCGGCGAGCCGCTCCTGCGTAAAGACTTGGAACAACTGGTGGCCCATGCCAGTGACCTTGGCTATTACACCAACCTGATTACCTCTGGTATCGGCTTAACCGAAAAGCGCATTGCCGCCCTGCGAGAGGCAGGACTGGATCATATTCAGTTAAGTTTTCAGGCCGCTAATGCCGACGCCAATGATTTAATTGGTAACAAGCGCCACTCCTTTGAACAAAAACTCAAAGTGGCCAAGCTGGTTAAACAGTACGAGTACCCCATGGTTCTGAACTTTTGCCTGACTGCGCAGAATATCCACCAGATTGAAGAGGTGATGGCGCTGTGCTGCGAACTGGATGGCGATTATGTCGAACTGGCAACCGTACAGTACTACGGCTGGGCCTACCTTAACCGCGACCACCTGTTACCCAGTCAGGCACAGCTTATCGAAGCCGAAGCTAAAGTGAATGCTTTTCGCGATCAGCAGGATGGTAAAGGACCACACTTTATTTTTGTTACGCCGGACTATTACGAGGAACGTCCCAAGGCCTGTATGAATGGCTGGGGCAGTACATTCCTCACGGTCGCGCCGGATGGCAGTGCCTTACCGTGTCACAGCGCAAAAATTCTGCCGCTGACATTCCCCAATGTAAAAGACAAGTCGGTACAGGATATCTGGTTTGACGACTTTGCCTTTAATCACTTCCGTGGCACCGACTGGATGCAGGGGCCGTGTAAAACCTGTGACGAAAAAGACCTCGATTTTGGTGGCTGTCGGTGTCAAGCCTATATGTTAACCGGCGATATGTACAAAACCGATCCGGTCTGTGCAAAATCACCGGATCATCATTTAATGGCCGAAGCCGTCGCAAAATCTCAAACGCCTGAGCGCGAATTAGTGTATCGTGACCCCAAAGTAAAGATCCCAATCACGGAAATTTGAATTAGCCATGGGTAACCAGACACGCCTGAGTAACGGCCTCAACGTAGTCAGCTTCAAGCAACCTGCGCAGGAGTACGGTGCTGCCTTTGTGGTGCCTACCCCGGCCCTGGATAGCTCGGGCATCGCCCACCTGGTTGAACATTTGGTATTCCGGTATTCAGACCGTTACCAGCAGCGCCATGCCCTGTTTGCCGCCAACAGTGTGCTGCCGGTAAAAATAAATGCTTCCAGCCATAACGGCTACAGTTATTTTTACGCAGTTTCCCCGAGCAAATCAGTGTTGCTGAAAATTGTAGGCTACCTGTACTCTGGCCTGAAGCAAATTGACTACCCTGAAGACGATATCAAACGCGAACGGGATGGCGTGCTTGCCCGTGAACTGGCCATGTATGAGGCAACCCCCGATTACCAGGCGCAAATGAGTATCTGGCGCGGCGACCGCTCACCGGATTGCTATCATCACTGGGGCGGGTATTGCGATACCCTGGCCGAGATCCGCGCTGAAGATGTGGCAGCATATAAATCCCAGTATTATCAACCAGAGCACATCACACTGTTACTGGCGGGCCTTGAAGCCGACGAACTGCCTCTGCTGTGTACCGCAAAGAGTAAACCGACGGGGAGTACCTATACCCCCAAAGCACATCGCTTTTTCAGTGATACACTCCAGGATGATTATATTTTCAGTTGGTGGCTGCCTGAGTGCTACATAGACGGCCTGCTGTCTGCTCAGGCTCGCCTGAACGAGGCCATGAAGCCTTACAACATGCGGGTTTTTGTGGAAGACTCCGCTAATCACGCCAGGAAGTTTGCCTTACGCCTGATTGGCCGCCCCGGCCAACTCATTGCCGCACAACAGGCCCTGGTCGACGAAGTCCGTCACCTGCATATTGTGCCCAAACAGCATATCTTCTTTGAGTCAAAGTACCCTGAAACCATTAATGCACTGCTTGCCTGGTACCACGGACAGCAGCCACTGAACCGCAAAGTGGTCGCCCTCTCCCAGGCGCTCACGTTAACTCCGGTAATCACCGGGGCCCGCCCGCTCAAAAAGCCGGTGATCCGCTTCATGGAGCGCAAGGTCGACGCCGAAATGTCCTGTCCGCTGGTAACGGATACTTTGGAAAATCACGCCCCACAGGTACCAACAGAGCTGCCAAACCGTCTTACCCCGTTGGCCGCCAAGCTGAACGACAACGTACACTTCGCCTGCGACTTACAGGATTGGATCCTGCATTATTCGCTAACCGGCCTGACTGCGAACCAACAAAATACTTTTATCAAAGATGTTATGTGCGACGAGCGCTTATGGCTGCCGCGCACCGGCGGCCACTGCTATGCAATGGGCGTTCAGCGAGTTGATAATGGCTTGCGAATTTACGGCGTGATGGACGATGAGCCCCAGCAACGCCGCGAAGCAATGGAGCAACTCCTCGCCCGCTATCGCCATTTATAAGTAGCCTCGTCATTCTAATTTACGAATTAACCCGTTCGATTAGATAATTTTAATTGCAAATGATTCTCATTTATAATTATCGACAGATAACCTGACCGCTGCGTCCGATGCTCTCCGGGCAGCGTTACAAACAGGTATGATTAAATCTTAGCAATCCGGACCTTTGGGTTGCTTGTGCCAACTCCTCTCCTTTTTACACGGACGATTAGGAAAGGTTTTTGACCCATTATAAGGAGCGTTTATGAAAAAACGGCAATACTACCAATTACAGGTGCTGAGTACCCAACGCCTGACCCCCAATTTACAACGACTGGTACTTACTGGTGACGACTTAGCTGCTTTCCCCCATACACCGGCTGGCAGTTACATCAAATTGTTATTTAACCAGTTTGGTGAACCACAGCCCACCGCACCAGAAGAAAACCAGAAAATACTGATGCGTACTTACACTGTGCGTGCGCTGAATAAAGAAGCTAAAACACTGACCGTCGATTTTATGCTCCACGGCGAAGGGGTTGAGGCTGGCCCGGCCTCCCACTGGTCGCAATCGGCAAAAGTGGGCGACACTATTGTTGTGGCAGGCCCGGGCACTTCGAAGGGCCTCGCCCCTGAACACGACTGGGTGATTCTGTTAGGTGACATGACCGCGCTGCCGGCTATCAGCGCACAGTTAGAAGCACTGCCTGCACAAGCCCGTGGCTATGCCATTATCAGTATCGTAAGTGAAGCGGACAAACAGCCTTTGCAATCGCCAGAAGGCATCAAAATTATCTGGTTAGTGCATACTGGCAGTGCCGGTCTGGCCAAAAGCCTGCTGGATATTGAATGGCTCCAGGGGGAGCCGGCAGTCTGGGCGGCGTGCGAGTTTTCCTCGATGCGCGCAATCCGCAGTACGCTGGATGTAGAATTTAACGTGCCGCGTTCGCAGGTATATGTAACGAGCTACTGGCGGGAAGGCCGCTCAGAAGATCAGCACAAAATTGATAAACGTGAAGACGCCGAACAATACTCTCGGCACGTTAGTTAGTTGCACTGGCAACTTAATAGACGATAAGCCTGGCTGATTTCCTGGGCTTTGGCCGTACTACCGCCTTTATCGGGATGATGCTGCTGAAGCAATTTGCGGTACTGTTTTTTTAGCTCTGCAGTGGTGAGTTTAGCTTCGGAATCCAGCTCAAGTGTCAGTCTGGCTTGGGCTACATCGCCGGTTGGCAATTCACGGCCAGCCATGCGCTGCCAGAAATCATCCAGCAATGCCTCCACGTCGGCACCGTTGGTCTCGGTAAAGTTATCCCAGTTTAGGTAGTAGGCCTTGAGTCCGTCATGCCCGGTTACCCCTGCAGAATACTTCGTTGCCGGTTTCAATCTGATATTGAGGGTATGAATATCCAGCTCGCCTACCCCTTGCTGCCGCCACGTCTCGCTTAACGAATACAGAGCATTAAACAGCACAAAATGACAACGAAACATCGCCAGCGGCTCGCTAAGCTCTACCCCATCAAACAACAGCCAGGGCGGCTGCTGCAGTTGTTTAATTAACTGATATTCAGAAATACCTTCATTAAACACGGTTTTTAATTCGGTTAACGCTGCAAGCAGAACCGGGTCGGTATAGTCGGGCAATGGCTTTCCTTTATTACTTATAATATTTATAGCCTAGCGCGGACCAGGCGGGAATGCGAGATCAGGTCCACATCACCAATATGGCCGCCAGACCGATAAGCACCAGGCCCACAAATTCATGCCGCCGCACGGGCTGCTTAAACCATATAATTGTTATAAGCATGGTAGTGAGCACTTCCAGTTGCCCGAGGGTTTTTACGTAGGCAACATGCTGCATCGCCATTGCGGTAAACCAACCAATCGAACCAAAGCAACTGGTGACGCTGGCCGCAATAACCAGCCCCGGCCGGTCTGCCAGCTTTTTAAACGTATCGGGTTGCCTGGCTGTAATAAATGTACACAGCAACACTGTTTGCAGCGACAGGACCCAAAACAGCACCCACCCCGCTGCCTGCACATAGGGCAGTTCCAACGCATGACTGGCCTCGCGTGCATATAAGGAAGTCAGCGCAAAACAGCTTCCACAGGCCAGCCCGATAGCCACGGTTTTCGCCGATAAGTCACCACCCCGGCGCCAGCCACTCAGCACGAATACCGCCACCGCACCAATCAGAATACCCAGCCAACCTAACAGGCTGAGTTCACTGCCAAAAAACAACATGCCCACCACACCGGCCACCAGCGCTTCACTTTTAGCCAGCCCCGCACCCACAGCAAAGTTTTTCTGCTTGAATAACACCACCATCAGCGAGGTGGCAGCAATCTGTAACAGGGCGCCTAAAACAATAAATACCCAAAAACGGGGCGTGAACTGCGGCACGCCAATGCCTTCATTAACGGACACCACATATACATACACCGCCACAATGGGGGGCGCGAAAAGAAACCGCGACAGGGTGACTCCGGCAGTGGGCACGGTGCTGCTGAGTTTACTTTGGATGGCATTGCGAAACGTTTGAAAGCACACCGCCATCAGGGTGAAAAAGATCCAGGCCACAAGCTAATTTCTAAACAATATAAGAGGGCTTATAGGTTACGCTATTTAGCTGGGAATGTGTTGATTACTCTGCACAAATATAAAATAGGCAGGTAATAGTAAGGGCAAGGTAACAGCAGGCACCTCCCCCGAATAAGACAGGTGCTTTGCCTTTGTTCATCAGCCCAAAAGCATCAGTTTAATGCTTTGCGCAAAGGCCGGATTGCCGGCCATCACCGCCACAAAGGCACTGCTCCCCGCAATAAGAGCCGGTGCATATTTTTTAAAGAAAGTAGGTTTTGTCTGGGTTGCCTTGTTCATAGTGCTTTCCTTTCAGGTATTAAATACGAGTGATGTATTCACTGGAAACGGCAACCCGCTAAGGTGTGACAGCAATGGTGAAATTAATGGTGTTTTACAACGCTTTTAACTGCCGATGAGCACTGCCTTTACCCTGGAAGGTTAAAACTTCCAGCTTTTTTTGTGGTTCTGTTGTGGCGAATTGTTGGCCAGCATGCTGTTTCGCCACATAGAACTGAGGGGGGTCCAGGGGGAACCTCACTATTCCCCTGGGTGCTGTCGGCACCCCGACATATGGCGAGAAAACCACAATAGTGAGGAATAGTGTTTATTGCGGAACACTTCAAAGTGCTCTTTAATTAGCAGTGAATTAACCTTTTCTGCCAGTCACCACTGTGCTCACGCTCACAGCTCTCTTCGCTGTCGAAACACACATGGCGGCGAATATCCTTTACCTTAATCCCCACTTTTAACAGGTGCTGCTGAATCAACTGGCGAAGCTTTTTATCGTTTTCGTCACTGCTGAGCTGCCGCACGTCTTCGTCGTGCTCAAAGACGCAGGTTACCATCAGGCTGCCCGGAAATTGCTCATAGCGGGCAGTATGAGTGAGCCACTGAAAACCGATTTCCCAGTCCTTGGCGGTTTCGCAGGCCAGAGTGAGCGCTTTCACCACGTTATTATCGAGCTTCCTGATGGTTTTCTTCATAATGAAACAATCCGATATCTTTGCTGAATAATCGCTTAGCTAACGTCTATTTAGTGTCTTTCTCAATTGAGTTACCGCCGGTCACTGCAATACGCATGGCCGTTTCAACATCAATATCAAGCGGTGTTATTTTGTCTCGCTCCAGATAAATCGTATAACCACCAATCTGATAGCTTAACGGCAGGTACACGGCCACTTTGTCTTCACCGGGAAACAGCTTGTTGGCGACTTTTTCACTGGTCATAAAACCAACCAGTTTAATGCCATTATCCAGCTCAACGGCAACGGCCTTTTTGGCTTCCTTTTCTTTTTTAACCTCAAACAGTTCTACTGCATCCTGCACGGCACCAAATAAGGTTTTCACCACCGGCACGCGGGCAAACAGACGCTCACCGAGTAAAATCACCCAGTTAAACAAGTACGCATTGATCAGAATACCAATGGCTGTAAGCGCCAGGATAACGGTTACCACTCCAAGGCCGGGAAAGTAATATTGCGCGGGAATAAGCGGCGACAATAACGCCTCGGTGGAGCTGACCAGCCACACCAAAAAGTAAATAGTAATGGCGAAGGGCAAAATAGTAACCAGGCCCTTTACGGGTAATAACAACAATTTATTAAGCATTAGCACTCTACTGAAAAAAGTGAACCGCGATGACGGGACCGTTAACGGGTCTGGCATTGTAGATCAGTCCGCAGGTTATTTTAATCACGTTCTGCAGTGGGGTTATTTCGGCGGTTATAAGCCACTAACCACACTGGCAAATGGCTATCATAAAAAGATCACTGGCACACAAAGCTAAAGATGTCAGTATAAGCAGAGTAACCATTCACAACAGGACGACAATGTTGAACAGCGAACAACTTCATCAATTAGCCGATATTTGCCGTCAGGCTGCAGATACCGAAATTATGCCAAGATTCAGAAAACTTGCCAGTGAGCAGGTTGAAGAGAAGCAGAATCATCACGATTTGGTAACCATTGCCGACCAGGCAGCCGAAACCTTTATTCTGGACAAACTCCGCGCCTTGTATCCGGATGCCTTATTGATTGGTGAGGAAAGTGTTTATCAGGACCCGACAGCCTTGTCTCAGTTCAGCAAGGCAGCGCTCAGCTTTGTGTTAGATCCCATTGATGGCACCTGGCACTACGCCAATGGCTCAGTAAATTTTGGTGTGATGCTGAGTGTCGCCAGCTATGGTAAAGTGGTCGCCGGGATCATTTTTGAACCCATCAGCGGCGATTATATGTGGGCCATTAAAGGTCAGGGCGCGTTTGACCGTGTGGACGGGCAGGACCGCCCATTGAAAGCGGGCAAACAATCCTCACTGCCCCTCAGCGAAACCATGGGCTGCTTTTCATTTGGCGTGTCAAAAGGCGCCGACCGACCCCGAGCTCTGCAGGCAGTAATGCAGATGGGCAGAGTCATGGACTATCGCTGTGCCGCAGCCGAATATCGTCTGCTTAATACCGGTGCCACGGCCTTTATTATTTTTCAGGGAACGCTTAATCTGTGGGATCACGGTGCCGGGTTATTGATCAGTAAGGAAGCCGGGGCGGTCGCCCGTATGCTCGATGGTTCCGATTACACTCCCCAGGTAGCGGGTAAATTACTGGTAGCAGAAAACGAGTCGCGCTGGCACGAGGTGGCCGCGTTATTTACCTGAACAACTAAAATAATGCCCTAAATTTTGGCTGTTATCGCAATTTAGCATTAAGCTCAATGAAGTGAAGACTTTAAGTAGTGACGCCTTGGGATTCAAATACCCACGTCATTAATGCTGCTACAATGGAGACGGCATGCTGGACCGAATATTTGATGGAAGCCTGATGCCACATGGGCACTGCCTGTTGTGGCGTTGGGATCTGTTGTTTTTACATCTCGGCGGCGACCTGTTAACGGTCATGGCTTACTCATTGATCCCCTTCGGGATATTCTATTTCTTGCACAAGCGCAAAGATCTCAACTTTAATGGCATTGCCATGTTGTTTGGCGGATTTATTGCCTTTTGCGGTGCTTCACACCTGGCCGGGCTCATTAACATATGGCATGGCTACTATTTTATAGAAGGCGTTATTAAGTTCTCTACCGGGGTTATATCCATTGTCACTGCGGTGTGTTTATGGCGCTTAATGCCCACACTCATCAGCATCCCCAGTATTGATATGCTAAAGCAACGTAATGCCGAGCTCGAAAGGCTCAGAACGGAACTCGAAGAAACCAACAAATCGCTGGAAGAAAAAGTTAAACAGCGTACACAGGAACTCGAGCGTCAGGCCAATACCGATACTGTTACCGGCATTGCCAGTCGCTTCGCCATTATGGACCGGCTTAGTCGCTGTTACCTGGCATATCAGCGTTACCACCGAGCGTTTTCCATCCTGATGATCGATGTAGATCATTTCAAAGACATCAACGATAACCATGGCCACCAAACCGGCGATAAAGTACTCCATGATCTGGCCATGTGTATTGCCAGCAATATCAGACAACCCGACTCGGTTGGTCGTTATGGCGGCGAGGAATTTTTAGTTATATTGCCGGAAACGCCGGGTGAACAAGCACATGAGCTGGCCAATCGGATCCGTCTGGCTGTTGAAGCGATGACGCTCACCAATAATATTACTATTACCTGCAGCATTGGGGTAGCAACCATTAGCGCCAATATTTCTGATGACGGGCTGGTTAGTCGCGCCGATAAAGCGCTCTACAAAGCTAAAAACGCCGGGCGCAATCAGGTTGTATCTTATGCCGGTGGAATGGCAGACTCATAATACCAGCAAAAAAGCCCCGCTAGCGGGGCAAGAGGTCACACACATTAGTGTCACACAACGTTAGCTGCTACTGATTTTACCAGCTCGCTTTTTTATGACCCAAAGTGGCGTAGTAGCCAATAAACAAATAACACGGGATCATAATGGCATAGGCCAGCTGTGAAGAGAGCACATCGGCGAGGCCGCCATAGGCCAGTGGTAAAATTGCACCACCGGCAATGCCCATAATCAGAATAGCTGAGCCTTGCGGGGTAAATTTACCTAAACCGGCCAGCGCCAATGGCCAAATCGTTGGCCAAACCATAGCGTTAGCTAGCCCTAACAGCGCAATCATAGCAATGGTATCCGGTACTACGGGCAAGCCCAGCCAGCCCCAGAGCAGGGAAGAGAGCAAAGTAGAGTCGTCCGAGCCCAGCAAAATAGCGACTGTCAGCACCAGCCCAAGTCCTGCGGATGCCTTTAATGCAGCAGCCTGTGATATAACCCGGGGAATGCACACCAAACCTAGCAGATAACCCACCACCATGGCGGTCATGGTAAACGAGGTGAGTGAGGTAGCGTTGGCAACCCCCAGTGAAGAGCCGTACAAGCCAATAGTGTCGCCGGCAATGACTTCCACTCCCACGTAACAAAACAGAGCCACCGCGCCAAGCACCAGGTGCGGAAACTGCATCACCGAGCCGGAAACTTCGGTAGCGCTGTTTTCATCCTCAAAGCGAATGTCCGGCAGATTAACTTTCATTAACCCCAGCGCTAACAATCCCAGCGCAATCGCCATACCGATATAGGGCTGAATAAGCTTAAAAGACATCTCGTTGAGCTGAATATTGCGTTCGGTTTCGCTCATCTGTGCCAGAGAGACCTGGTTAACATGGCCGAAATCACCCAGCACCAGCGCTGTAAAAATCAGCGGTGCTAGTACGCCGGCAAATTTATTCAACAGGCCCATAAAGGCAATACGCGCCGCGGCACTCTCTGGCGAGCCCAGGTGCACAATAAACGGATTGGAAGCAGTTTGCAGAATCGTTAGCCCGGAGCCCACCACAAACTGAGCGAGTAAGAAGATAATAAAGGTTTTGCTCAACGCGGCCGGCACAAACAGCAGGCAGCCGCCGGCAATCATCGCCAGCCCCAGCGACATCCCTTTTTTATAACCGGTTCGCTCAAGGATTTTAGCCATCGGCAGGGCCATCACCACATAAGCGACATAAAAACAAAAAGCGATAAACAGCGCTTCCATTTCACTGAGTTCGCACACCATTTGCAAAAACGGGATCAGGGCGCCGTTAAGCCAGGTGACAAATCCAAAGATAAAAAATAACAAACCAATGGTCAGTACCGGCATCAGACTACGACTACCCGGTTGGGCAACAGATTGTGTATTCATAGGGTTATCTCTTTGTTTGTAACGGCGTTGCCGCGCAGCCAAATGGTCTCAATATTAAGGGCATCGTCGAGCAATAGTAAATTGGCCGTCTGCCCAACTGCAATGCTGCCCAGGTGTTGCTCATTACCCATAAAACAGGCGGGCGTATGACTGGCCATAGTGCTCACCTCGGGTAGCGTAAAGCCCAGGTCGCGGTGACAATTAAGTACTGCGGTATGCATATCCAGACAAGAACCGGCCAACGTTCCCTCCGGCGTAATCAGCTTATCGCCATGACGCTCGATAACGGTATTAAAAAAAGCCAGCTCGGTTAAGTCTGTGCCCACATGGGCCATGGCATCAGTCACCAGCATAGTGCGCTGTGCCGTTTTGGTTTTTATTGCCAGCGCTGCGCTTTGCGGGTGTACATGATGATGATCCACAATCAAGCCGCAGTAGGCATCGTTGTGATTCAGTGCCGCTCCTACCATGCCAGGCGCGCGGGATTGTAGGGCCGACATGGCATTGTACAAATGAGTAAAACCGCTGGCACCGGCTTGCAGGGCTGCCATGGCCTGTTCGTAGGTAGCATTGCTGTGCCCTAACGCCACTATCACGCCGGCTGCCACCAGCTCGCGAATAAATCCAACGTCCACATTATCCGGCGCTACCGTTACCAACACCCGGCCCAGATCCTGGCGGGATAAAATAGCCAGTTCACTGTCTTTGGGATGGCGAATAAAGCCCGCTTCGTGAACGCCTTTTTTAGCCACGTTCAGAAACGGCCCTTCAAAGTGCACACCTACGATGGTGGGGTGATCGTCGGCTATCACTTCGGCAATAGCATCAGCGGCTCTTGCCATGGCCGGCTCACCATCGGTGATTAACGTGGGTAACATGGAGGTGGTACCGAAACGCAGATGAGCCCGCGCCAGCTTATCCAGACTGGCGGCGTCCGGGTGCTGATTAAATAACACGCCTCCGCCGCCGTTAACCTGGGTATCAAAGTAGCCCGGGATCAGCGTGCCTGCCTGCACCGGCTCGGTGCCCGCCGGCTCAATCGCCACAATAACGCCATCTTCAACAGTAAGACTGGTATTCTCCAGCACACCGTCTGGGGTGATCACCCGCTGTACACACATCTTCATTTATACGGTTTCCGTCACTTTGTTCAGCCCCGGCGGCGTATCAGGATCGAGGCCCATTTCCATCGCCACCTGTTCAATATCCAGGTAAAAACGCTGCATTAGCAGTAAGGGTACCACTCTTTTGTGCAAGGTCGTGTTGGCGCAGTCCATTTTCACCATGTTAGCACCTCGCTGACGCACATTGTCTGACATCGTATGATGATAGGGCTGTGACTCATCGGGAATGTCCAGGTCAATAATCAACAACGGCTTTTCAGCCAGGGTTACCGGCCCGTGAATAAACTCTGCACTGCTGAATGATTCGGCGTGGATGCTCAATACTTCTTTAAGTTTAAGCGCCACTTCTCTGGAGATCGCATAGCCAAAGGCGCGCCCTAATACTATGCAGTTCTGAACGCCCTGCAAATGGTCGGTTTTAAGCTGTGGAGGCTGTTCGCAAACGGCTTGCATGGCCGCAGGCAAGTCGGCAAGCGATGCTTCCAGGGCCTTGTTTTCAGACCACACGGCACAAAGCTGCAGCAGCGCCGATAAACTGGCCAGATAACTCTTGGTAGCGGCCACCGCCTGCTCTTTGCCAGCACGTATGGGTAACACGGCATCACAAATGGACGCCAGCGGTGAACTCTCATCATTTACCAGTGCCACCGTGTAAGCACCGCCCTGCCTAGCGAATTTGGCCTGATGCAGAATATCCGGGCTTCGTCCCGACTGCGAAATCACAATCACCAGCGCATTTTTCAGGTTAAGCTGTTTATTGAAAATTCCCGATACCGAAGGTGCCGCAGCGCACACCGGGATCCCCAGCTCCACTTCATAAAGATATTTAGCAAACACACCGGCATGATCAGAAGAGCCACGGGCTATCATCATGATCATACTCGGCTGCAGAGTGCGTAAAGTTTCGGCAAGCGCATCGCACACGGGCTTGTTGTGTTTAAGTTGATCGGCAATTACTGTGGCGGCCTGACGGGCCTCGTGCGCCATAATACTGTTGGTCATTATCCCTCTCCGGATGTTACTGCTTGTTTTGCCAATAAGATTGCGCCCTGTTCGGGGCTGTGCGCGCAGGGCTGGATCCGCTGCTGTATGGCATCACTTAATAACGGTTGGTAAACGGCGGTCAGCCCGCCAATTAAACATAATTCGAACTCGCTGTTACCAATGGCTTGTTCGGCAAGACACTGTAAATAATGACGGCCTTGCTCAATAAAGCCTGCAACGACACTGTCACCATTTTGATATAAGGGCATCAGTGAGGTCACGATGGCCGCGTAGTCATTAGAATTAAACCCACTGCACTGCTGAACAATGTCTTCGGCCTGCTCACTGTTGAAGTGCGCAGAAACTGCGTCGAATACCGCATCGCGGGGCGCCAGATGGTCATAGCCAAGCAGAGTATGCTGAATGGCCTGTAATCCCAGCCAGGCACCGCTGGCTTTGTCGCCAATCGGGAAGCCATGACCACCGAAGTCGGTAAACGTATGGTTGGCATAGCGTGTAGCCGATGAGCCGGTCCCACACACAATCACTGCCCCGGCATTGCCTCGGTGAGCGCCGGCACAGGCGGCGTGTAAATCACTCACAAGATGAACCCGCATAAAGGGCAGTTCACGCTTCAAAAACGCCTGACTGGCCCCAGCAATATTGGCGCCTGCCAATCCTGCGCACAACACTACCTGTTCGGCAGTAATAGACAGCCCGGTTTGCTTAATAGCCTGCTCTGCGGCCTGGCGAATAGAGGCTTCGGCTACATCCGGGTTGCGCATAATGTTGGCCGGACCGCTGCTGGCGGTCGACAATACCTTGCCGTGCTGATCTTCAAGACGAACCCGGCAACGGCTCCCTCCTCCATCAACACCAATAAAATACGTGTTACTTTTCATAGCTAATTGTTCTCAACTTGCGATAGTTGCCTCGCCACCAACTCACTGAATTACGCTTGTGGGCAGTGATATAAAAATTATTAGGGTCTGTCGTCAGCATGCTGATTAGGGTTCCACTGCGATAATTCGGCTGGTGTGAGGGCTGTTAATTAAGCGCGCGCGCACAAAATGAATAGAATCTTTAGATAGAGCTCCGGTGTAAGTGTGCCAGGTACTGGCATCTGCGCTGTATTCCAGCTTCAGATTCGGCATGGCAGCCCGCAGTACTATTTGCTGTTGTTCATTAATCTGGTATCCCGGCGGTGGGATCCGGACATTAATACCCGCCTTAACCAGCCGTGGGTAATGGCGCTTCGCCACCACCTGGGTAAATTCCGTAAAGTCGCGATTCAGCTCAGTAAGATAATCCGCTTGTGAGGCATTGCCTTCCCACTCAGCCTGATGCCAGGCACGCTCAGCAAAGGCCAGTAAACGGGGGAAAAGCATATATTCAACACTGCGCTGATCGCGGGTAATCTCGGTCCAGAGCTGCGCCTGCATACCCAGAACTTCAGTAGCCTGCTGGCGCGGTTCATCATCATAGGGATGCCCCATTCTGTCAGTCCAGAGCGTCGAGTGCTGGCCAGGATACTGCGGCATAAACCCGAACACTTTTTTTAACGATACTGACTTAGCTCCCCAGTAATAACCCGGTTCGAGAGGGTCGTTTTGATACGGAAAATCAAAGTACAGCACATCCGGCAGTGACAATACCGCCGGTATATTGGACGCGGCTAACTGGCTAATCGTGTTGCTAGCGCCGGCTGGCAGCGTCTGCCAAACGTTAACGTATACATTGGCCTCTGGCAGTGCCGGTAAGGCTTCCATCATGCCATCGCTCCAGCCGGCCATTACCAGCCCCTTGCTGTTACCCAGCTTAATGATTTCCTGAATAAAGGTTTTGGCAATATCGTGGGGCGCAATGCCTGAATCCTGACAAGCCGCTGATTTTGTCCAGGCGCCGGCCGTTTCGTCGGCGCCAATATGATAGGTAGTAAGCGGCACACCCGCTTGTTGATGCATCGCTTTAAGCTCCGCCAGCAGCTTATCAATGAAGCGAAACGTTGACGGTAAACACGGGTTAAGGGTGTTGTCGTTATAGTGCTGAATTGAGGAATACACCGACGTATCGCTAAATTCAGTGAGCAGGTACATTTCGGCCTGTTCGGGCTTGTTCTCGGCCATCAGGCGGGCATGCCTGGCTTCCATAGACTTAATTGCTGCTCTGGAATGGCCCGGCATATCCAGCGACGGGATCACTTCTATGCCCCATTGTGCCGCCAACTGCAGGAGAGATTGATACTGCTCAACACTCAGATAGCCATTAACCCCGGCATCCCGGCTCGGACCAGACCCCAGTTGTGGCATCAGGCATTGACGCTCCGACTCATCATGACACCGATAAGCACCTACATTGGTGAGTTCCGGTAGCCCGGGAATTTCCAGACGCCAGCCTTCATCGTCACTGACGTGCAAGTGGAGTTTATTGAGTTTTAATATCGCCATCTGCTCCAGCAGCATGGTAATCGACTCATAGCCGGTAAAACTGCGGGCAATGTCAAAATGGACGCCCCGAAAAGCAAATCGAGGGGCGTCGGTTATAGTGGTGACGGCAACCTGACCGCTTTGCGGTTCGCGCAATTGAGCCAGGGTTAACAGACCATAGCCAGCCGCGGTATCGGAAGCCGCAGTCAGGGTGATGGTGTGCTCATCGACTCGCAACTCATATTGCTCAGCACTGCTAAACTGCTGCGCCGCGAAAATAACCTTAATGGTTTCCAGACGCTCACCAACCGGTAAGCCTAACTGCTCAACGAGTGGTATCCAGGGTGCCAGATGGGCCGCATTCGATGGCAGATTGATACCCGCGAGCGCCCTTTTTTGCAAGCTATCCTGGCGTGTTTTCACTTGCGGTATCACCCGATGAGCACTGGACGCCGCCCACTGCTCTGGTAACGAGGCAAATTGCGCTCGGCTGATTTCAAGAGGCAGTGAATCTTCGGCATTACGGCGATACTGATTTGGTCTGGTCCAGGTACCGGTGTGAGCGTTCACCGGTAAGCCAGTACCTTGCTCTATCTGTTGCACGGTACTGTCGATAACCACCGGGGCCAGTGCCCCGGCAACCAAATAGTAATTCGGCATAATGTCAGACCGGGCCGCATGCCAGGCCGGTGCCATTATGCGAATATCCTCAGTGGTGTGAGCAGGGATGGTCTGAGAAAGAGACATTTGATGATGATCGCCATTAATATGGCTAATGCTAACCGCCACGCTTTGCGCCGTTGCGATGGGCGTAATGTGACTAAAATGAATCACTGTCCCCCTGGTCAGTGGCACGGCCTGGGTTTGCAAACGGATTTGCGCGCTGAAACAGTGCCCGGCAATCCCGGCGGACTGACAAGCCGACTGATCAATATTATCCAATACCTGATATTGCACGACCAGTGTTCTGCCCAACTGGTTAAGCTCGTGCTGGGTGATGGTCGCAGCGCTTGCACTTAAACTCGCAAAAGACCAGGCCAGACAATATTTAATTAGGGTATTGATCATCATTGAACATCTTCGTGGTGGATTAGGGTAAACAGAGTAGTAATTCTTTGGGCAGTGTCAGCCGCTGACCGGCAAATAACCGGCCAGCGGTAGTTGCTTAAAAGCTCATGCTCGCGCCAACAAACAGGCGTCGACCATTGGCACTTTGGGTACCACCTAAGCGAGCGCCATCCGACTCCCGTACATAGTAGTTTTCCCAGATTTCATCGGTCAGGTTTAAGGCTTCCGCTTTAAACGTGACGTTGTCATTAAACTGCCAGCTGAACTGCGCATCCAGTTGCGCCTGCTCATCGCGATACTGAGTACCAATTTCGGCCTGAGCAATGAAATACTCCGAACGATAATTGTAGTTCAGACGCGCGCTGTACTGGTCTGTTTCATAATAAACGCCCACGTTAAACGAGTTCTTCGACGTATTGGGGAAGCTCACCGTCCGGCTGGTTAACGTAGCACCAATGATATTACCGTCATCATCCAGTACCGGTGCGGCTTCGTCAATTTCCGCATCGTCGAGGTCAGTGTAGGTGTAGTTAAAGTACCCGCCAAAGCCGTTTTCAAAGGCGTGCTGAAGCTGGAATTCAAAGCCTTCAAGCGCCGTTTTGCCACCGTTTTCAGGCGTACTCAGCTGGTTAATTTGCTGACCGTTAATTTCTTTAGCCACGGTTTTGGTAAAGATAAAGTCGCTGATATCCTTTCTGAAGAAGGTAATTGACGCCAGTGATGCACTGTCGAAATACCATTCCACACCCGTTTCAAACTGATTCGCTGTTAACGGATTCAGCGCCGGGTTACCCGCTGAGCCTGAGCTGGTTTCCGGGGTGAGGTTGACTGCCGGAGCCAGCTGGAAAGGCGCCGGACGGGTAATCACACGGGCGGCAGCAAAACGTAAGATAACATCTTCAGACAGGTTATAAGCAATGTTTGCACTGGGCAGCCATTCTTTATAGTCGCTGTCGTAAGCCACGTCCTGACCGGAATTTAAATCAAAGCCATTCGAGGTTGAATCAGTTTCAACATAACGTATGCCAATGTTACCGCGCAGATCGTCGGTGGCAAATTTTGCCATGGTGTACAAGGCGGTAATACTTTCTTCAATGTCGAAAGAGGCATCTTTCAAAAACACATTGCTGTTACGACACAGTCCACCGGCATTCCCTTCGTTACACTCAGAAACGTTATATAACGCCGAGTACATGAGGTCTTTGTCCGGCATAAAGTAGCTCGCTGCCACACCATTGGTTTGCGAATGACTTACATTAACCATATCGCCGCTCCAGAAGTCGCTCGCCGGTCCCAGACTGCCTTCACCGGTGGGGGCCAGATTAGCCAGCTCGGTTCGGTAGCGCTGCTGGGAGAAGCTGCGGTCGCGGAATTTCATACCGGATTTAATTTCATTAATCGCGCCCCACTCTACAAAGTGACTGTAGTCAAACTGCAGGTAGTCTTCTTTATCTTCGGTGCTGTTTTCCTGATCAAAAATTCCGCCTAACCACATTTCATCACCGGGGTTAGCCAACCAGGGACTCGCACTCACAAAATCGATGTAAGGGTTAGTACCGCCTGGATTATAGAAGTCGAAAGACGCGCGTTCATCATCCGGGGTTACCCAGAACTCGGTGAAGAAGTCGTTGTTGGTGCCTTCACCACTGGTGGTGCCTAACTGAAAGTGCAGTTCGCCATTTTCCAGGGTGTAGGTACCTTCCAAATCGAGCACGTCGGTCGACATCTCAGAGCCATCACGGTAGATATTGTCGTAAGCAATATGGCGTGCCCAGCCCGGACGGTTTGGTACACCGGTTACCGCCAGTGAATCTACAATACCGTTACTTACGGTACCCGGATTGGTATCTGTGCCTAAGAAGGCCACGCCTCTGAACGGAATACCGATAAGGTTGGAGTTAACGTTATCCGCTTCCATTACCGACGACATATAGTGCAGAGACAGGTCCAGATCGTCGGTGACCAGCCACTGACCGGTAATATCGAAACCTTTACGTTTACGATCCTGCTTAAACAAGGCTGAACCCATTCCCCATGGAATAGCGCCGCGCTCACTGGCACCCTGCGGTGCTTCAATAAGCGGGTCAATACGCGCAATGCTGGGGCCAAACCAGCCAAAATCTTCATTGGTTTCACGCTGAACGGTTCGTTGTTGATAACTGGCAGAAACCAGTAAACCAAACGTTCCCTCGTCATTTTTCCAGCTGTATAAGCCAGACAATGACGGATCGGTCGTTTCTGCGTTGTCACTGTACTGCCCTTCAATCGACACCTGCGAAGTATTGGCATCGAGGTCCAGCGGTTTGCGGGTGCGCAGAATGACCGTACCACCGAGTGCGCCTTCATCTAAATCCGCTTGTGATGATTTATACACCTCAAGACCGGCGACCATTTCTGAAGCCAGGATCTCAAAGTTAAAGTTACGTGTAGCGTCAGACAATACAAACCATTGTGCGGTACCCACCGCCTGACCATTCAGTAAGGTCAGGTTTTGATCGGGTTGTACACCCCGAATGGTCACACCCTGACCTTCACCAAAATCCCGGTCAATCGTAATACCCGGGATACGTGACAGTGACTCTGCCACGTTTTTGTCGGGGAATTTGCCAATATCTTCTGCGGTAATGGCATCCACCACACTGTCGGAAAAGCGTTTGGTGTTTATGTTTTCTTTCTGGCTTGCCCGAATACCACGGATTTCAATCACTTCAGTATTGTCTGCACCTTCTTGTGCGAAAGCGGCCGGCGCTGAAGTTACCGCAACAGCACCTACTGCAAGTGCCAGACGAAGCCCACGAGTTAGTTTAGTTATTCTGTGTTTATGCATCACTCAAGTCCTTGTTCTCATCATAATGACAACGCTGTCATTTTACTCATAAATAAAATGACAGTCGCGTTCACTAGCCAGAATTTGGTTAATGACAACGCTGTCATTGAGTGTTAAGCTACAACAAGGAATTAACCTTTGCAAACATATTTATTTACTATTCGGCATGAATATTACGTAACCTACTGATAAGTATATGCAAAAAATTGTTTAAAAATTATTCTGGAGGCATAATGTCTGCCACGATAAAAAGTGTTGCGGAATACGCCGGTGTATCCATTAAAACCGTTTCCCGGGTTATCAATAACGAAGGCACGGTAAAACCCGATACGCTGGCTAAAGTACAGCAGGCTATCGACGCCCTGGATTACCGCCCCAACAAAGCGGCCCGTGATTTAGCCGGGCGAGACAACTATGTGCTGGGTTACGTCTACGACAACCCCAACGCCTACTACATTCTGGCCATGCAGAACGGTATTCTTAAGGAGTGTCGTGCCAATGGTTACGAGCTGCTAATCCACCCCTGCGACGCCACCAACGCTAACATTATCGATGAGTTGGTTAACATGGTTAACAGTGCTCGACTGGCCGGGCTGATCCTGTCTCCCCCCTTGTCAGAGATGCCCGACGTATTGCAGGCTATGGACGAAAAAGGCATTCAGTATGTGCGGGTACTTTCAGGCGATAAAGCCCCTGATGACAAGCCCTGTGTACTGGTAGACGATTATCAGGCTGCCCGCCAAATCACCGAGCACCTGATCAACCAGGGACACCAACGTATTGCCTTTATCGCGGGTGAAAAACAACACCATTCCACCACCGAACGGGAACGCGGGTTTTATCAGGCCCTTGCCGATCGGGGTATTCACCCGGACCCGGACCTGGTGGTTGAAGGCACCTACTCATTTGGTACCGGTGTACAAAGTATTCAGCAACTGCTGGCATTGCCTCAGCCGCCCACCGCGCTATTTGCCTGTAACGATGAAATAGCCGCGGGTGCGCTGTTCGGCGCCCGTATGCAAGGCGTAGATGTACCTGAAGCGCTGGCTATTGCCGGGTTTGAGAACAGCCCCTTTTCAACTCAGACGTTTCCGCCACTCACCACCGCTTCGCAGCCCACGGCGCAAATTGCCCAGCGCGCTACATCTTCGTTAATTCGTTCTTTGCAGGCCCGTAAACGTAAAGCCGAGAACCAAACCGTTCCCGCCGATATCTTTGTGCCTGAACTGATTGTTCGCGAATCCACCAGCCGGTAGCCACTATGACCAATAGCACTCAACAGCCCGAATCAATCGTTATCGTTGGCGGCGGCACCGCCGGCTGGATGTGTGCGGCCTATCTGGCGGCGAAGTGGAGCAAGCGCTATCGCATTACGCTTATCGAATCGGCACAAATTGGTACGGTGGGCGTAGGTGAAGGCTCCACCCCGTTTTTAAAACAGTTTTTTGCCGAACTGGGCTGGCAGGAGTCCGACTGGATGCCCGCCTGCGATGCAACCTATAAAACCGGAATTGAATTTAGCAACTGGACCAGCAGCGAGCGCTTTAAACGTTATTTTCACCCTTTTTTCAGTGCCCTGGATTTAGACACCGCCGACCACTTCTTCGCTAACTGCAACCAGTTGCGACGGGGCCAGAACGCGGCTGTTCGGCCCGAGCAGTTTTTCTCTGCAGCCACAATGGCAGAAGCGGCAGTCTCACCGGTTAGTACTACTCTGGGCGGCGACATTGATTATGCTTATCACTTTGATGCCAGCAAACTCGCCAGTTGTTTACGCAACTTTGCTGTGCGTCAAGGCGTGACGCATCTTACCGGCAATGTACTGAAGGTGCAGTGCACTAACGGCCACATCACCCAATTGGAAACCGATTGCAGCGCCCCCCTTACTGCCACGCTGTTTATCGATTGCTCGGGCTTTCGCGGATTGCTAATGAAACAAGGGCTTGGGCAGTCTTTGCAAAGCTATCAGGATTGTTTATTCAACGACCGCGCCGTGGCCATCCCCACCCCGCACAATCAGCCGCAACAGGCCATCACGCCACAAACCCGCTCAGAAGGCTTATCCTGTGGCTGGATGTGGAATATCCCACTGACCAGCCGGGTAGGCAATGGTTATGTGTACAGCAGCCAGTTTTGCTCGCCGGAGGAAGCTGAGGCAGAGTTAAGGCAGCGTCTGAATGTTAGCGATGAAACCTCCGCTCGCCACCTGACTATGCCCGTTGGCCGCTTGCAGGAACACTGGCACAACAATTGTGTTGCTATTGGCTTAGCCCAGGGCTTCATCGAGCCGCTGGAGGCTACTGCTCTGATGCTGGTGCAATATGGTATTTACCAGTTGTCGAGCCGGTTAGGTGAACCTGTAACGACTACTAGCCGCAGTCAATACAATACCGAAATGAACAGGATGTTCGACGGTATCCGTGATTACATTGTGGCTCACTACTATCTGAACACGCGTACCGACAGCCCCTACTGGCAGGCTTGTCGCCATGATATCAGGGTACCGGAAAACCTGTCTTTACTGGTCAATGCCTGGGACGGCCCGGGCCAGTTTGAGGAAGCGCTGGACAGCATAGACCAACAACTCGTGTACTTGCGGCCTTCCTGGTATTGTATTCTGGCAGGCATGGGCAGGTTTAAAGCCCAGGCAGCTAACCTTCCTGATCCTGGCGCTGCTGCTGGCATTCAACAATATCTTACCCGGACGGTTGGTGAGCACTTTAAAGCGCAGTTGTTGGCTTAGCGATAGCCGGTCACCTCAACAGCCTGTTTCACTTTATCAGTTGTCTATCAACAAACTGCCAGCTACTGTATCGATGGAATTAAAACGAAGACAAAGTTCGCCTGCAACCCGTATTCTCCCGTGGTCACTTTATGACCAAAAAAGTAATTAAAACGAAGACAATCTCTGAGCCCTTTAATGACGGCCGTTTTGGCTATCCTGAAACAAATCAGCTTAATTAACATCCGACTCCCTTTTTGAGACGCTTTGAGGAGCGGCATTGTAAAAAGTTACCCCTAAAAAATCATTTGGGTGGTAACTTAAACGTATCAATTTAGGGCTTTATAACCCCTCCGATAACATGGGTAAACATTTAACTCAGAGCCCCTGTTCTCCCGAAGGGTATGAAATGTGTAGAAAAGCCTATTTTAGCTATTCTTGAATAGTTGTTTTCCAACAAATCGCCCTACATATCTCTTCTAATAAGCCAATTGGTGCAATTTCTGAAGGAATATGTTGCTATGAGTGTTGATAAGCCACAGCACAAACCAGGTACGCCCTTCCAAATTCTCTCTTTGAGTGGTGGGGGGATTCGTGGTCTATACAGCATCACTGTTCTGGCTACTTTAGAAGAAATACTGGCCGACCAAACCGGAGATCAGGAGTATTCTATTGCCAGGCATTTCGACATGATCTGCGGAACATCGATCGGAGGTATTTTAGCATTGGGGCTGGCATCCGGAATCAATGCCCGTGAGCTACAACGCATCATCGATAACAACCGTCAAACCATCTTCCCTCAACACAAGCGATGGAAAATCCCAGGATTGAGGCGATTCAGGCTGGCCAGAAAAGTGCTGTACAGTGAAGCACCGTTACAAAAAATTCTTGAAGACACCTTTGCCGGGCAACTGATCGGTGAGCTGAACACCCGGGTACTAATCCCGAGTGTTAATTACAGTACCGGAAGAGTGCAGGTGTTTAAGACCCCGCACCTGGATAACTACAAACTTGATCACCGGATGAAAGTTACCGATGTTGCCCGAGCCACCAGTGCAGCCCCCACCTTTTTCCCGGTCTTTGCCTGCAACAATACCTGGTACGTCGACGGTGGTTTGGCGGCCAATTCTCCGGCACTGATGGCTTATCATGAAGCTGCGCATTTAATGCAAATTCCACGCGAAGATATCTACTTGATGCGCATTGGTACCATGGGTCAGGAACGCACTGCAGATCCCCGAAAAAAACGCGATGCAGGTTATATGAAGATGTGGGGAATGGGAGAAAAACTTATAGAGCTGACTCTCTCTGCCAATGAAACCCTGCATGATACGTTGACCGCCCATCTACTCTCAGACAATCAGATCCTTGCAATCGATGAGTTCTCAACCATTGATCAGGATAATTGCCTGGGGCTGGATAAAGCAGATGATCATGCAGCAGGCATACTGAAAGCCAGAGGCAAGGCCAGTGCTCAAACCAAAAGTAACGATCAACTCTTTATCCAGATGAGCCAGCATATCGCCCCTGAACCCACTTTCCATCACGGTCCCAAAGCCAACCACATTTTCCAGGAGACACCGCATGCAACGAACTAACGCCCAAGGATTGCTGTTCAGTCCAAGCTGTTCCAGGAAGGATCGCTATAAAAACCAACTGGACCTTCTCCCTGAGGAGGATGAGCTACTGCGTACGTGTCGGGAGGATGTGAAAGCAGCAATCCGGGAGGGGTTTGACGCTATACGGAAAGCCTATGCCAGCGGTGTGGTTGAGTTCCGGATCAATGGCCGGGCAGTAGCACTGGAAGTCGATATCATGCGCCAGCTAAGCCGCGTCAGTCCCCGGTTCAAGGTGCAGGGATCCTATGCATACAAAACGATGAACCGCCCTGCCCAACCTCCACAGCAGATGGACCTGGATATGGGGGTGTACTTCCCAATGAGCATTGTGCAAAACGAACCCGAAATCGCCAATAACCTCATCTTTGAAGCTGTCGACGGTATTCTGAAACACTTGGCCAAGGTAAAAGGGTGGGTGTTCGATGGTTCCAAAGATACCTGTTCGCGGCTGGTGGTAAACCGGTTGGTCCATATCGATGTTCCTATGTATGCGATTCCAGGCGATAAAGTTCCGGCGTTAGACGAGGCACATTCCGCCTTCGCTATGGCTGAGCTGAAAGCGAAAGAAACGATTGAACTGGATCCCAATGAGGTCTATCTGGCGCTACGCAATCAGGAACAATGGGTTCAATCCGATCCGATGAAGGTCCGAAACTGGTTCGAAGGGGCCTGTATAGCATATAAGTCTCAGGGCGACCTGCGTCGTGTATCCCGGTTTTTAAAAGGCTGGCGGGATCAGCAATGGGCAGAGGGCGGTCCCTCTTCAATCACCCTCATGGCGTGTGCAGCCAATACCTTTGCGGCATATATCAAAGCAGGTAAGCCAAAATTTGATTCTGACTGCGCTGCCCTTCTGGCGATCGCGAGACATTTACCTACCCAGCTCGAAGCCGGTGTTAAAAACCCCTCGGATCCAGAGGAACCAAACCTGTTCCCCCGGGGAAAGATGTCAGCAGATGAGAAACAAGCCATTGTGCAAAAAGCCCGTACTTTTAAAGCCACGATGGAAGCTGCGCTAACACAACCCAGAAGCCCTGAAGAGGTCGTACAACTGTTTACCACCAGCTTTGGCCAACGTATCCCACAACGTCCAGAACTTATCGTGATTGGGTTGAATCCTATCCAGCAGGTCAAAGCCACCCCTGCCATTATCCAGGATGAGCCGGCACCGCAAGACACCATGCGGGCAGGCTAATCTTGGGAAAGCTACCTGATACGATCAACAGAACCCTGATACAGGCTGGCTACACGCCCAACCTGTTTCAGGGTCAATTAGTTTTCGACCGTAGTTATGAGATCAATGGTTACTACTTCCCTATCCGAATTACCGACATTGATCCCGAATTCATCCAGTTACCTGATATCTTCCTGCAGGGGATTCCTGACGGGTTAGGCCATCAGCTCCCCCACCGTTCCACCTCAGGTCATCTCTGTTATCTGGATAACCACCGAGCCGAACTGGACCTTTTTGCACCCGAGGAGAGCATCCTGACTATCCTCGCTGCAGTCCGACGTTTGCTCCATAGCTATGCACATAAGGAGCAACTCCCCGAAGAATTCGCGGATGAGTTTCTGATGTACTGGGGAAGTGAAGATATCAACACCTGCTTTCTGCGATCACTGACGGTAAAAGGGGATGATCTGATCGCGGAATTGTTTGAGATGCCGGTACCGGGTCAGGAGGAAACACATAAAGAGTGTGTTGTTGGCACAGCAGACCAGATCCGCGACTGGAAGCGATTGCGCGGAGCCCTGCCGGATTCCGGACAACAGCTCAATGCACTGGTATTGAATATTTCCGAACCGCCGTTGATCAATACTAATCTGTACAACTGGCCACCGAAGACTTTTTCCGCACTATTGCAATGGTTGTCTGAGATCAATCAGCGCTATGTTCAGTACCTGGTAGATCAGATCAGTAACCGGAGATACATGCGTTTGATGATCGTCATCACTACCCCATCCGGTCACGTCGGTGTCGCCGTCGAACTTAGCCAGAAATGGCATAACTTTACGACCACGCTGAAGAGGAAACAAAATAAAAGGGTTAAGCACAAAGGCCGCTTACTCCGCGAACACCTTATGCGTGAAGATAGCACCGAGAGTATGGTGCGCTTTCATGTTGAAGATGCCACAGATGAGCACATCTTAACCCGTAATCAGCCTCACCGAGCGCTACCCTTAGCAGGAAAACGCATCGCGCTGATCGGTTGCGGTACCATTGGTGGATACTTGGCTGACCTGTTACAGAAAACCGGCGCGGGTGCAGGAGAAGGAGCACTGCTACAGCTCTATGATGGACAGAGCCTGAACACGGAAAATATTGGCCGGCATGTACTGGGTCCTGGGTATATCGGCCTCCCGAAATGTTATGCCCTGAAGCAATACCTTGAACGCCAGGCAGTGGCCCCGATCACCATAGTGGTTGATACAATCTTCAGGAATGAAATGCTGGTGGAGCAGGAATGGGATCTTGTGATCGATGCCACCGGCTTTGAACGTTTTTCCAATAGCCTTACCTATACCAAGCACCACAACGCGATCACTACACCAGTGTTGCATGTCTGGATTGATGCATGGGGGCAAGCTGTCCGCGCTCTGTTAGATGATAATCGTGGGGCCTGTTATCGTTGCCTGAAACAGGGGGTAGGGATTCAGGCAAAGCAGCGCTTTGAACTCGGGGAGATCGATAATTCTGTCGAACGGGTTGCGAGATATTGTGGCCAGTCTTATACACCTTTTTCCACCAGCGCATCTGTTCAAGCTGCCAGTATGGCATTGCAGATGGCACAAGCATGTTTGGCCGGTGAGTTTTTTCACCGTTTTCAGCATCTGTCACTTCACCACAAGATCAAACACCAAAAGAACAACAACCCTAAACCTACGAAGCACTGTCCGTGTTGCCAACAGAAGACTTAATCTACTCGCTACCCGATAAGGGCTACCTGTTGCTTTCAAGTCACGCTCTGCAGCAACTGAATGGTTATGCGCAACTGGCTCCGGATCAACCGGAATCGGGCGGGATTCTGATTGGGAAGATAAGGCCGCCTCATATTGAGATTACCTTTGCGACAACGCCGGTTACTGCTGATGTACAGAGCCGGTACCGGTTTATTCGGAAAGATCCTCAACATCTGTCGCTAATGCGCTCTCGCTGGGAGCAATCGGGTTTTACAGAAACCTATCTGGGTGAGTGGCATACACACCCCGAGAATATTCCATATCCTTCTGTTATAGATATACAGGAGTGGAAACAAAAATTACCCGGTAAAGGCCGTAAAGAAATCATGATGATTGTTGGTAGGGAATCCATTTGGGTAGGAAGCTGGGATGGTATGCAGATTCATACTATGAAACCTCAAACTGTATGAATACCACATCATTTTTTCGGGATTTATCATGGCCAAGAGTGCAATCGTTGAACTGATATTAAGTATGCTGCTCAGCCTCAAACTCTGCTTTAGCCAATAGAATTGCTCGAACAGCCTCACGACAGCTCAAGGCTATCAGCCATCGCCTTCTGAATTGCCCCTAGTTTGCTAGACACCTCCCAGCCATAGAATGGACTGACCCCACTTCAATAGGCACTTTCCGACTATTCTTTTTGCATAGGAGGAAGACCGAATGAGTGGACAGCGTTACACACCGGAATTCAAAGACGAAGCCGTTAAACAGATCACAGATCGTGGTTATTCCATAGCCGAAGTATCTGAAAGGCTAGGTGTATCTCAGCACAGTTTGTACAAGTGGGTTAACGCCGCAAAGCCAGGTAAGTCAGAGCTCGCTGAACAGGAATTGCTTGAGGCTAAAAAGGAAATACTTAAATTACGTTCCGAGCTGCGTCGTGCAGAAGAGGAACGGGATATTCTAAAAAAGGCCGCAAGGTACTTTGCAAGCCAGCCCGAGTGAAGTATCAGTTCATCAATGAACATCGCTTTAACTATCCCGTCAAAGTGATGTGTCGCGTACTCAAAGTGGCTAGGGCTGGATTTTATCAATGGTTACACAAGCCACTTTCTGACAGAGCAATAGAAGATGACAGGCTCTTGCAGCTTATCCGTACTTCATATACTGCCAGTGGAGGTGTTTATGGTGCTCGGAGGGTTTTCCTTGATCTGCGGGAAATGGGAGAAAACTGTGGTAAGAACCGCGTTGCTAAAATCATGCGGGCTAATAAAATCAAAGCATTACGTGGCTATAAAGCTCCCCGTCCCACCTCAGGTAGACCTTCTATCATCGCACCCAACCGATTAGAACGTGCTTTTACGGTTGAACGTCCTGATCAGGCTTGGGTAACCGATATTACCTATATCCGTACTTGGCAGGGCTGGTTATATCTTGCTGTTGTTGTGGACCTGTATGCACGTAAAGTGGTGGGATGGTCTATGAAACCCACTCTGAATCGAGACATTGTTCTGGATGCCTTGCTGATGGCTGTATGGCGTCGCCGACCCGCTAAACAAGTCTTAATACACTCAGATCAAGGCTCACAATACAGCAGTGATGATTGGTTGCGCTTTTGCAGACAACACAATCTTCAACCAAGCATGAGTCGACGAGGTAATTGTTGGGACAATGCAGTAGCCGAATCGTTTTTTAGTAGCTTGAAAAAGGAGCGCATCAAGAAACGCATCTATAAAACCCGAGAACTGGCCCGCGAAGATATCTTTGATTATATCGAAGTGTTCTATAATCGACAGAGGCGACATAGCCACCTCGGAGGAGTCAGCCCCGAGGTATTTGAAGCGGCCTCAAAATGAGGCTGGAGGGTGCTAATGAAAGTCGGGGCAGTCCACA